>ENA-OPBW01000019-OPBW01000019.1-human-gut-metagenome-genome-assembly--contig:-NODE-19-length-140025-cov-14.441966_pt1 | contig 140025 bp, 192 predicted proteins | sample MGYA00241070_ERZ501456 | MGnify/ENA primary metagenome ERZ501456 (study PRJEB25962, sample SAMEA2042624) | human gut metagenome | biome: human gut; feature: human-associated habitat; material...
GATGACGATGCCTAATCTGGTTGCAGCACTCAAGGAACTCCGAAAGGAGAAAGCTGACCTTGAAGCTGAATACAAAAGCAAACTGATTGGTATTGATACGGCTATTCTCGCCGTTCAGCGTATCAATACCACCTGCGAGAAATGCGAGGGCAAAGGTAAAATCCTTCGCTCTCGAGCTTGCGCCGAAGATGACCGGCCTGATCCAAATGACCCCAATGATTGGATTACCTGCCCTGACTGTCACGGCTCGGGCCATGTCATAACTGAACGGGAAAGAAAAATCGCCGAAGAGTCCGCTCAAGGATTTATTGCCAAGTATGGCGACCAGGAAAGGGGGTTAAAGATAGGTGATTTCCAGTTTCGATAAAGAGTACGCTTTCTTATCCAACTTCTACATATGCCCAGTTGAATATGAAGGCGTTGTCTATCCCAGTGCCGAAGCCGCTTTCCAAGCCGCTAAGACGCTGAACCCCGTAATCCGAGAAGAGTTCTCAATCCTGTCGCCCAGTCAAGCTAAGCGCAAGGGGCGTCACTTAGAACTCCGCCCCCATTGGGAAGAGATTAAGCGCAATGTCATGTTGAGCATTGTCCGTAACAAGTTCAAGCAGAACAAAGACCTCGCCGCCAAACTTCTGGAAACTGATCCCGAGTATCTGGAAGAAGGTAACACTTGGCACGATAACACCTGGGGCGTTTGTAAATGCAGCCGTTGCCAGGCGCGTGACCAAGTTGGCCTTAACTGGCTTGGAAAAGCTCTGATGAAAGTCAGAGAGGAACTGCGCGTCGAGTAGTTGACGAGCTTGACATAAAAAAATTTTTGTGCTATAATTATCATAGAAAATAAGAAGGAGGCATTTTTATGTGGAACTCTTGGTTTGGTGCCGGTGAAGGCCCCACCGCTTTCGCTTACGACATGATGGTTCTCGAAGACATCGAGAAGGAGCGCCGCAAGGCCTCCGAAGATGAGGACGAGGACGAGGACGAGGAGGCGCCCACAGATGAAGTTTGATCTTTATTGGGGCACCATGTCTTTATCCACCTCTCATTGGCTTGGGCAGTACGACAGCTATGAGGAAGCCTGGAAAGCAATGGTTGCCCACCAAAAACTCAACTATTCACAACTCGGTTATTATTACCGCTGCTGGAAAAATGAAGATGGCTCAATGAATATAGATTATGGTTCTCATGTCCATTACTACTTCATCGCCCCTTCTATCCAGCCGGTAGTTTAACACCATAGGGCGGCCGCGATAGGGGAAAAACTTTCAAGCATTTAGGGAACAGTTGTTTTCTCACCCTATTGGCCGCCCTTTTTTGGAGGCAATATGAACATTCATAAAGTCAAATTCTTTAGCGCTCGCTATCCAAGTGATTTAGAGAGCAAAATCAATAATTTCCTCAATGAAGGCAAATATACCAGGAAACTCATCAATGTTTCGTATGCTTTTTCTCCAACTTCAATGATTGGCGCCCACGCTATGGTCGCTTATAAAGAATGGGAGGATGAAGATGAAGAATTTTAATATGGAGCGCTTCAGCGGACACTGGGGCGACTGGATGACTTTCTGCCTTGACTCTGAAATCGAGGATGTCGTCATCAGAGTATGGGGAGAAGGCGGCGTCGATCCCTCCTACTATTGGATTATCGGTTCCACTGATACCGATGCGAGAAACGGGACAGTTCTTATCCTGGCGCCTTATGACGAAAAAGGCAAGGACTACGCCATTGAAAACTATGGTGTAGTAATCGAGTCGCTCTCCGAGCTTCTCAGAAGAGGCCTTGAAATTCGTCCGGGAGACCAGGATGAAGAGGAGGACATAGAAAGTTGACATATCAACTACCACGACCATTTATCACATTTTTGAACTCGATTGGCGCTGGGGCAGTTCTCTCACTTGCTGCGGCCACAGCAGTTATTGCAGGCGGCCCGGCGGCATCTCCTGAATGGGCGGCGCTAATCAAAGCAGTAATTTTCCCCATCGGCCTGATTTTGATTATCATGGCCAATCTTTCGCTTTTCACCGGCAACATTTATAGCTACGGCGCGTGTGTAGCTAATGGATGCAATATATGGCAGGCTATTGGCTTACTCGTCATATCTTGGTTTGGAAACCTCATAGGTTCCATCTGGGTTGCATATGGAGTCCGTATCTCAATTCCCGGATTCGACTTACACGCTCTGGAGCAAGTTGCCAATGCCAAAATTCTAACACCTTATCCACAACTTTTTGTGCTCGCCGTTTTCTGTAATATGCTCGTTTGCTATGCAGTATCTATGGCGCGGCGCAATACAGGAGTATTAAAACTATTCGGCATTTTCTTCCCGATTTTCCTTTTCGTATTCTTTGGCTTTGAACACAGTATCGCCGATATGTTCTATATGCTGTTCACTGAAGAATTTTCTGCCCATAATTATTTAGCCTTCCTCGGTATCGCTACGGCAGGAAATATCATCGGCGGCGTACTGGTTACAGGTTTTGACTATTACAGAGAAGAGTTGGTCTAAAAGGCCAACTCTTTTTCTTTGACATAAAAAAATTTTTATGGTATAATAATTATAGAAAATGGGAAAGGGGTAATGTTTATGGTCAGCAATATGAAAATGGGAGACAGGGTTCAGATTGTTTCCCAGTGGTCCGGTAACAAAGGTCTTTGTGGGGAGCTGGTCGACATTATCCCCAGATTCAATACCGCCGTGATTGAACGAGACGGCAAGAAAATCTTTGCAGATGTTCGTGACATTATGGTTGTTGGAAGGAGATACAATGGAAAGATTTAATGAAACCTATCGTCTTTGGCAGCCTATGAAGTATGCCACGGCGAAGAAAAAGGAAGTTCTGGATGCCGCTCTGGTGTCCGATGAATACGGTATTGAGCTAAAGGTGGATGGCAGTTCTTATGTCTGGTCTAAGGATTTGGACGGTTCTGTTCATCTGTACGGCGACAAGATTTCCAAGAAAACCGGTGAGGTCATCGACAAGATTGACAATATGCCGCACATGAAGGCGTTCGCCGAGGAGTTTTTCCCTCTCGGCTCTCAACTGTGCGTTGAGATTTGGAGCAAATATAACTGGACTGCGGGCAAGTGGGAAGATCATTCTTCCAGCAAGTTTGTCAACTCCATTATGCTCTGCACTCCGGCAAAGGCCGCCAAGCGCCAGGAAGAGATTGGGCCTTGCGGTGCGTATGTCTTTGATGTTCTGTATTGGGGCGGCAAGGCATATTACTCCGCAGACTTCATCGACCGTTATAATTTCCTCAAAGAGCTGGAAGAGGAAACCGATTTCCAAACTTATCCCTGGCTGTCTTTCGCTCAGCTTATCGTAAAGGATAAGCAGGAAATTATCGCCGAGTGGTTGTCTGAAGGATATGAGGGCGGCGTTCTGAAACTGTTGCACTCCAACGGCAAGGTTTCTGCAAAGCACGCAGTTTCCAATATCGGTGAGACGGCGAAGCGTCCGATGCACACCACATACAAGATTAAGCAGGTTGACACCGTGGATGTTGTTATCATGGGCATCAATCTGCCGACCAAGGAATATACGGGCAAAGATCCGGAGAACTATCCGTATCGCGACGAGGAAGGTAATCCTGTCAATCGTCTGTGGCTCCAGAACATGGCGAATGGTTTTGATATTGGCCTGTATCGTGATGGCGAACTGGTCAAGATTGGAACCGTGGCCAGCGGTCTGGATGACGAGATGCGTACCGAAGCTCGGCAAAATCCGGAGTATTACATTGGTACGGTCATTGAGGTTGACTGTATGAGTGTTGACCAGGCTGGTCATTCTCTCCGTCACCCTCGTCTGATGAAACTTCGCGAGGATAAGGCGCCCGAGAAATGTCTTTGGAGTGATGTGTTCAATGATTGATTTTAACGGCATCGCGTTTGGAATTATGTGTCTGTTGACCGGCTTTTATGCTGGTTTCGCCATCGCTATGAAACTGAAATAGGAGTGATAGTATGATCGACCCAATGGTGCCCATTGTGGCTTTTGTGATTGTCATGGGGATTGCATACATCATCGAGTGGTATAGAGGAGGTCCCCGTGGCCCGAGAGGAGTTTGAACAATGCTTAAAATTATATCGCATAATGTCAATGGATTACGTGCGCGCCTGTCTAAATACGGTTATTCCGACGCCATCCGACGCATGGCGCCCGACATACTCTGCTTACAGGAAGTTAGAGCCAAGCCCGAACAAATTCCAACCTCTGTCCTTGGAACAGATTATGTCGGATACTACTCGGTGCACGACAAGCCGGGGTATGCGGGCACAGCTATCTTTGTACGAAGATGCTTGGCTGGACCGCTGTTTGACACAGATGGAAGAGTTCTCGGCTTTGAAGGAGGCCGCGTTGAAATCCTTGATTTCAAACATTTCAAACTCATCTCCTCTTACTCCCCAAATGTTGGAAGAGCTGCAGAAAAACTGGACGCTCGAGGAGACTTTGAAACCGCCCTACATGATTATGTCGTCTCCAACAAAGACTTCAAGCCCTTCATCGTATGTGGCGACCTCAACGTTGCGCCTAGTGCCGAGGATACCAATGTCAAATCTGTCGCCGGAACCACACCTGCCGAACGAAACGCCTTCTTCACCCTGAAGAAAGACGCGGAGCTGGTTGACGTTCTACGCAACTTCAATCCTGACGAACAAATCTTTACCTGGCACAGCAATATGTATAACGCCAAGGAGAACGGCAAGGGTATGCGCCTCGACCACTTCCTCGTTTCCAAAGAGCTGATGGACAAGGTTGAGGACATCTATGTTCTCCAGGACGACGAGTTTGCGTGCCATTCTGACCACTTACCCGTGGTAATGAATATCAATATCGACCTATAAGGAGGCTATCCAATGGAAAATGAAGTTAAGAATTAGGAGGTCAGTACCAATGAATTTGTCGTTCCTAACCGAGTAGATAGAACCAAAGTTAGAGGTGGTCAAGGAAACCCCATGCAGCCACCTCCCAGTCTCAATATTAAGGCTCTCCGTCGCCAGCGCACCCCTGAAGAGCAGCAGGCCGTCCATGAGCGCATGGAAGCGATCCGTAAGGAGAACAAGGAAAAGCTGGAGGAAGCGATTGAAGGAATCCGCAAGGATAACAACAAAGTTCTGGATCGACTGAGACCCGAAATTCTCATTAAATACCATACTCCTGCTGCCAAGCCTGTCGAGCAGGCGCATATGGGCGAGTGGTTCGATGTGCGCGCCGCCGAGAGTTATGACTTGAAGGCCGGCACAAAAGGTTTCATCAATCTTGGCATTTCTGTTCGTGTGCCCCACGGCTATGAGGCCATCCTTGCCCCTCGCAGTGCCTCTTTCAAGAAGTATGGCTTTATTCAGACAAACTCCATCGGCGTAATCGATGAGACTTACTCTGGTGACGACGATGTTTGGATGCTTCCATACTTTGCTACTCGTGATGCGCATATCGAAGCTGGCGACCGTATCGCACAGTTCCGTATTCAGCGCAACCAGGGTAACCCTCGTTTGAAGGAAGTCCGCTATCTTGGTAAGAATAATCGTGGAGGCTTTGGCTCCACAGGTGAAAAGTAAGGGCGAGAAATCGCCCTTACTTATTAAGGAGGATTTATGATTGTAACCTGCGATGAACTGGCAAAAAGAAGCCTGGATGAACTTCGCAAAACTGTAAACCATTGGCAAGCAGATGGAATGTACCGCGGCCCCGGCCTTGGCATCGTCGCACTGACAGAAGATATGACCGCCCCTTATATCAAATACCTGACAAAGGATGCAAATGATCTCGGCATCATGGTCTTTAGTTCTTTCGCGCCGACCATTGATACTCTTATGGAAGAGATCAAAAGTTTCAATAACAACCGAAATGTGCATGGTATTATCGTCCATCATGACTATAAGGGGTTAATCAGTGAGTCCGGCGCCGACAATGTCGTTGATTGGCAGAAGGACATCGACGGCAATACCTTTATCCAGCGCGGCCTTATGGCTACTACCTACCCCGGCAATATGTATAAGTATTGCCGCCTCCCCGCAACTGCCAATGCCGCTCTCAAATTGGCTTGGTTCTATAACGAAGGCAAGAGAGTTTCTATCTTCGGTCGTGGCCCTGTCGGCAAGGCGTGCGCCAATATCTTCAACTCGTCTGGCTATACAGTGATGCATTTCAACTCTGGGATGCAAGACCTGCGGTTTGCCTGTGATTTCTCTGATGTTCTCATTCTTGCGCAGTCTCCCGGCAAGAAATACAAGTTCGACGCCAACTGTCTAAGAATGGCAAAAGATTTGTTGATCATCGACATTGGCGGCAACCTTGATGATGACAGCGGTCTTATTGACATGGCGGCCAATGTTAAATATGTCCCCAAGATTGGCAAGATGACAAGAGCCATGCTCTTAGATAATCTCATTACCAACTGGTGCGCATATGAATATAAGATCCCTTCTTTAAGAACGGAGGAAATTAAATGAGTAATCTTGATACAATTAAACAACGAATGCACGAAATCAATAACGAATGGATAAGAGTGCGCAACGAGATGTATGACTTGCGCAAACAGGAGATCAAAGAGCAAAAGGAAATTCTCAAGAAGCACGTCGGTCGCTGTTTCAAGAAAGAAGATGCCGACACCTGGTGCATCATTATTGATGTTCCGCATGAATGTCATACAAAGACTGGCATAGATTTCAATGAACATCAACTGCCGGCCATGTTCCTCTATTTCAACTCTCTCGACTATGATACAAAGGGCCGTGTCGTTCTTGATTACGACACCTTTTTCACTGGCGATCTGCCTGAAGTTGAACATCCGCTGAAGTCTATGCAGAAAGTATTCTGGAAAGAAATATCCTCTGAACTTTTCTGGAAAGTATACGACAGGTTCTGCAATACCATTCGCGACCAGGTTCAGGGCCGCGTCGCATCGGTCGCGGGTTCCGAAATTCAGAATTGACCCTATTCCCGTTATTTTGAACCAAAATCTGACACTGATAATTCAAAGTAAACAATTTTGCCTCAGTAGGAATTTTGCTTGACTTAAAAAAATTTTTATGGTATAATATACATAGAAAGTAGGGGAAGACCCTACTCAAATTAAGTTAAGTAACCCGACTATCCTGAGGCGCTGCGGCCACCAACCCAGCTTCTCATTAAGGGAGCTGAGGAAGCATCTGGCCTCAGTTGCGTGGTAAAGCTATGAAGGGCAGTAACAGGTGGTGCTGACTGTCTCTACCGTGGCAACTACAGGCTCAGGATAGATGTCCCGTAACTGTCATGGTTACGGGACTTTTTCTATATATAAGAAAGGAGGAGATATATGCAGATTGAAGTGTTAAAGCGCTTCGTGAATAAGCGAGGAATTGAAAAAAAGCACTTCATGCTCAATGGACAGAAAGAAATCGCCCAGTGGGATCATTCTTTTGCTGTCATTCTCGCATATCTTAATCTGCAAGTTCAGCTTAAGCAAAATGAACTGAACGCGAAAAATGGAATTGACCCAGAACCCATTGATTACCATACCACTTTAACGAAGGGTCTTTCTACTATTCCTACCATTGATGCCATCAATAAGTATCCTTATATGAAGGAAATCGTCAACTCCATGCAAAAGGATCAGTGGCGCGCCATCCGTCGTGGTAAACTCTTCAATGAGGCTTTCAACTTCATAACTGAAGACCACTTCAAGCCTATCCCTGGTAAAAAACAGCTTTGTGATGAGGAATACATCAAAGAATATTCTGAACAGTATTTTTGGGTATGCTATGAGTCTTTTGCTGGTCCTGATGGTCGTGTAAAGTTTACCGATAATATCCGCGTTGCTGTGAGCACTATGGTTCGCGCCGAACTTGCTAACTTTGGATGGGAGTTTGATTACAAAGAAGTAATTGATGTTCAGATCAATGAAGACCTTATCCAGGCTCTAATTCAGGTATTCCCTGATGCCGCAGAGTTGGCTGGGGATATTGCTCAGTTCCAGTGGTTTAGTAAGGGCGAAAAGGACCCCTATCAAAACTCCAGAGCGCAGCGCATTGCAAACTCCAATACCGTTTGTGTCTTTGAGGAAGCCATCGACTTCCATTACCCTGATGCCTTCAGAGAGATTGACACATCTAATGCTTTTGATAATACCATCCCTACTGAAAAGGAGGTGGAGTGCGGCATAAGGCAATACATTCTGAAGAAAACAATACAATATGTTATCTCTTCAGAGGCGCTTCGTGGTAACATCTTGTCTGCAGACGACGAAGATGTCATCGAGTGTGCCAACCTTATCGTCGACTGGTATTATCAAATCAAAAAGCATTGTTAATTAAATAAGAAGAAATGAATAATAACTACCATAGCGGGGCATTTAACTTATTTGGCCCGCCGCTTAGTCATACCCTTTAGATTTTCTTCGTCGAAAATTTTACTATACCTTTTTTGTTACTTATATAGTAAAATTTTGGATGAAGTAAATCTTTTATTTTTGATGTTATAAAATGGTATATTAGTAAGTCTGAGTATGAGAGAGGAGGGAAAAAGATGGCATCAACAAGAACTACTCAGAAAAGCGGAGATTATGGAGTAATCCAGCGCGGATGTTCGCTGATTATTCCTGTTGAAATAAAGGATAATTATGAAAATCCTATCGACCTGACTGGCTATCAAGCCTGCTTTACAGTAAAACCTGTAAAAACTGATTTTGACCGCCACGATGATTTCTGCTACATCAAAAAGGATATTGCCCTCTTAAATCCCACGACTGGTAAGTTCAATATCGAACTGACAAGCCGCGATACAGATTTTGAGCCGGGCAACTTCTGGTTTGATATTGAGATAATTCATCAAACCAATGGTGCAGTTATGCGCTTGTGCACCTTGTCCTTTACGCTGGACGGCGGCCCGTCTAATCGTTATGTAAACCCCGGTCTGGGGCAATTACAGGTCGGCGATAGTGTTTCCATTGTGGCGCTTGCTGAAGGGGCGCCTATCGTAATTATTACTCCGACGCTAACTTTGGACTCTCAAGTGTTCTCGCAAGTAGCCTCCCTGATGGGCATTGTGGACCAGCAGAAATCCACAATTGAAGAATTGGAGACTACCCTCAAAGACATGGATGACAAGGTGAAGACCTTGACTGACAAGATTGAGGAGCTGCAAGATACCGTCGGAATTGTACCATGAAAGGGGTGTTAAAATGCCACGAAAAATCACTGTAACTCCCTTTGATGACATTGGTCGTGGTGAGTCCTTGACAATCCCTGTGTTGATTCATAGGGCGGACGGCACTCCATTCGATTTGTCTGGCTATCAAGTGTTCTTTACTTTGAAGGCCGAGCAATTCGACCATGACTATGATGATGAGCGCGCTTTGATTGCAAAGGAAATCCCAGTAGCGGACCTTAATGCTGTTAAAGGGCGTATCAATATTACATTGTCTTCAAAGGAAACTTGGCTTCATCCCGGCCCTTACATCTGGGATGTAGAGCTTGTAAAGGACCACGGCGTCTCTCGCATCTGTATGTGCCGTTCACAAATTGTCGGCGGCCCAACTAATAGAACAGTTGACCATAAGGAAGGCTATTCTATCAATATGACAGAAGCTGTCGATATTACTTTGGATTATCCAAATGTTATCGTAGTCGAGACTCCTTTAGTTTCTGATCCTCCCGAGAATTTGGTTGAAACAATCGAACCAGATCCTCCCTATATCTATCAGCCAATTGACGATGAGCCGCACAGACATTTCCAAATGCAAGTATACGGTCCTCGTTGTTCCTTTATGATGAATATTCATGTACCGCATGATGCTCTTGAACATCGTTATCGCTTTGATAACTACTTCAAGGACCGCACTCTTCCCAAGGGTCATCCATTGAAGGACGCTGTTCTGTGTCTGCGCAACAGAGATGTTCATATCGAAATGGCTGACGGGCGCAAGATGTGGATGGATGTGTCTGATATGTATTTACAGCACAATCCAGAACTCACATATAACGGCGCCTATGTAGATCACTGGACCACTGACGACACATTTGTCGTAGGTGATAGAGTTATTGTTGGACAGCTGCATATTCAGCTCGAAGACAAGAACGACCAAGTAGATATTTCCGGCTCCTATATGTTATGGGACGATCACGGGAATTTCTCCAATTTCATGCTCCGAGTTGACTGGTTCAACTGGGTGGATGTATTCACTGAGTAAAAGGCAATTAAATAAGGAGGTGCTCAGCAGATGGGCTATTAGCTTGTAAAGCATCTTGAGTCACAGCAGTACAACAGAAAACTGTTCTACCTGGATCAAGGCGCCGAAGATCTTCCTCCAATTACCAACTTCACAGACATTCAGCCTGGATCAGAAGCACGCTCTCTCACTACTGGTGAGAAGTGGATTCTGAATACTCACTTTAAGTGGGTGTATATCAAGGAGTCTGGCTGTGGTTGTTGCGGAGGCTCCAGTGGAGCCGGAGGCGGCGACGCAGGTGGAGATGGCACTGGTAATACTCCAGGCGGCGGCACTGAAGTTGTAGATCCCGATCCAGTACCCGGTGAGGAGCCTACAATTGAAGGAATTACCCTTAGCCCTCTCAACATTACTGTTGGTCAGGGCGCAACTGTTGCATTTACCGCTGTTGTTCAAGGAAATGCACAACTCTCTCGCGGCGTAAAGTGGACTATTAAAGGCCAGCGCGTCAGCGACACAACTATCACTCAGGATGGTATCCTGAAGATTGGCGAGAAGGAAACTTCTAAGACAATCACCGTTCGTGTTACTTCTGAAGCCGATGAATCCGTATATGCACAAGCAGTTGTTTCTGTTGATGTAAATATGGAAGATCCTCTGGCTCCTATGGTAACTGGTATTGTCCTTGTTCCTACTGATGTAGAAGTTGTCCTTGGCCGCTCTGTAATGTTCAATACAATGGTGAACGGCGTAAATCTGAATGATTTCTCCGCTGTTTATTCTGTATCTGGACAAAGCTCTACAAATACCTATATCGACCAAGACGGTACGCTCCATGTCGGCGCCGACGAGCAATCTAAGGTTCTCGTCGTAACAGCTAAGGCTGCCGCTGACCAGCGTTTCTTCGCTACTGCGACTGTCAGCGTAACTGATTCTCAGCACGCCGTTGACCAGTCTACTGTAACTGAAGTTATCGTATATCCTGGCGCAACCCAGATTGGTTGTGGTTATAGTCAACAGTTTGCCGCTAAGGTGAACGGCGTCAATAACCCCTCCCAGCAGGTTGTTTGGAAGCTGACTGGCGCGACATCTAAGGATACTCGCGTAACTCCTAACGGTCTGGTATTTGTGGGCGAAGATGAGCAAAGCAATATGCTTGTATTGACTGCTTACTCTCAGAAAACTCCCGAGGTATATGGCGAGGCTATTATTGATGTAGTTCCCGCAGAGACCCCCGGTGTTGATGAAGTAACTGTTGATGCAATTATCATTACTCCTGATATGGTGGAACTTGAGCAGGGTTGGCAGACTGTATTCAAAGCCGTAGTCATTGGTAAGAATAATCCTTCTCAGGCAGTTACTTGGAGTCTGACGGGTAATAATGTTCAGACTACATACCTGACTGATGACGGCGTTCTGACTATCGGTATTGGTGAGACTGCTAAGAGCCTGCAAGTTCGCGCAACATCCAAGCAGGATACTACCAAATACAACATCGCCTATGTTACCGTTGCGGCCTATGACGCCAGCGGCGACAATGGATTTACCGATGTTCCCGCAACTCCTCTCAATACCAAATATGTCCGCGAGCGTACTGCTAACGGTTCCGCTGTTTGGACTCCTATTGAGGAAGAAGTTGAAGAGCCAATTCCAGAGCCTGATCCCGAAATCAATAGCGTTGAGGTTTCTCCCAATGCTGTGACTGTGGCGCCCGGCTCTGTAATCACATTCGCGGCTATCGTAAACGGCTCTGAGGAGCTGTCTAAGGAAGTAACTTGGTCTATTAGCGGTCAGCGCGACCCCAATACCAAGATTACCTCTGACGGCGTTCTGACAATCGGCGCCGATGAAGATGCAATGATGATTCGCGTGACTGCACGCTCCATTGTTGACACTTCTAAGTATGGAACCGCGACCATCAGCATTGACGAAGAAGCGCCTATCCTGTAGCAGGTGACTGGTTTCTATCTGGAGCCTATCGAGGCTACGGTTATTAAAGACCACTCTCTGCGCTTTCAGGCCATCGTGACTGGCGTAAATATCACAAACCATGACGCAACCTTCGCCGTGAGCGGTAATCAGTCTCCCCAGACTATTATTACTCCTGAAGGTGTACTTTATGTAGACAAGGAAGAGACCAGCGCCCTTCTGATTGTCTCTGGTACTTGCGCCGCAGATCCTAACTTTACTGATACTTCTCTGGTAACAGTAATTCCTCCGGAGCTTGCCGAAGATGAGCCTGTGGTAACTGTTATTCAGCTGTATCCCGCATACACTCAAATCGGTCGTGGAATGAACGCGCGCTTCGCTGTTCAGCTGACTGGTTTGAATAATCCTCCCGCTTCTATCATTTGGGACTTAACTGGTGCAACATCTCTTGCAACTCATGTTTCTCGCGATGGTGTTGTCTATATCGGCGCCGACGAGCAACTGCATGAGATTACTCTCCGCGCGACAGTAAGTTATGACCCAACCAAGTTCGCTGAGGCGACTATCAATGTAGTATCTGAGGATACTCCTGGCATTGATGAAACCACAGTTGATGCTGTGATTATTAGCCCTGCGGCCGTTGAGTCTGATCCTGGCCACCGTATTACCTTTAAGGCTACTGTAATTGGACAGAATAATCCTTCTCAAGAGGTTATTTGGAGCCTTGACGGAAATCTGAAGGCTGAGACCACAATCAATCAGATGGGTGTGTTGACCATCGCCACGGACGAGACTGCACGAGTGCTGAAAATCACTGCGACTTCTGTCGCTGATTCCACAGTAAAATCAACTAGTTATGTAACCATTTCGAAGACCCAAGATACACCGGAAACGGGAATTGAGGACGTTCCAAATGATCCTCTCAATATGAACTACCAGCGCCGAATTGACGAGAATGGCCGCACCTACTGGGTAAAATATCCTGAAGTTGGCAACGACGGTCAGCGCTATATGCGCCGTTACAATCAAGTAACTGGCGAATATGAGTGGGAGCCATATCCAGAAATTCCTCTGGACGGCAAACAGTATGCTCGTCAATACAATGCTCTGACCCGTAAAGTTGAATGGGTTGAGGTTGAGGCTTCTGGCGGCGGTCGCCCTGATGCGCCAATCAATCTCGGCACTGTCGGTACAAAAGCCGAACTTGATCGATTCGAAATTCCTGCCGATTCTATGGATGGCGACTTCATCTACGTCGAAAATGACGAGTCCCAGGGTCACTGCCCCACCATGTATATTGTTCAGACCAATGAACGCGGCGAAAAAGAGTTTGTCCTCTCTATGGTCTTCGGCCGCAAGCCTATCTTGGGGGACAAGCTCGACATTCTGTATGTCCTTGACAATGGCGTTCACTCTCAGTTGATTAAGGATATCGAAGTTCTTTCTGAGTTTGATACCAATGAGAAGCGCTATGAGCTTTATCAGTCTCCTTCCGCTTGGCATCTTGTAACTGAGCTGCATGAGGGCTTCTGGAAGGAAGTTATGAAACACCCCAGTTGGTACAAGATGCTGGTCGGCATGGCAAGAGCAGATGGTTCTACAAGAGCCTATATCACTTGCTTCACTGACGAGCATGAGTTTGAACATTATAAGACTCAAGACATCGACAATCCAGATCCAATTCAGAATACTCTGGCTTGGACAAATACTGTATAGCCTGGTAATGTGTTTACCGCGGCCAACGCTACTCGTCTGATCCAGTATCTGTTCCATCTGGATACTATGTCTCTGACAGTTGGTTCTCAAGAGGAAATTCCGCCTGGAACTGAGCCTGGCGTTACTCCTTGGGCTACTGTTATCGGTGAATACTCTACCCTGATCAATGGCGAGACAATCGGCCCTCTGGCAGACGTAACTGATCCTACTGGTTATGTTTGGGTTTCCGAGCATGAAAAGTTTATGATTGGTTCCGCTGGTGACGGCAGTTAGATGTTCTGCTATAATATTGATACTGGAGATCATTTCATCTTTGATGTACCAAATTATAGTCGTGAACGTATTCCAAATACTGAGGTTCCTTTCTCCTTAGCTACTGATGTTAATGAGAGATATTTCTTCATGTATATCACCTCTACATTAGGAGTTTGGGGAGATAGAGTAACCCATGAGACAAAAGAGATTCATTGGCGCCCAACTGGATATTCAGGGTTATCAGATCCTGGCCAATACACAAAACCTGGTATTGATCCAACTGGTAAATTCTATATGCACACCTCAACCAATCCCAAGACCCCAACATTTACTTCCTTCTCTTTTGACACTGGAAATATTGTAACCGAAGGCCCCATTGACGGCACTTCCTCTTCTGCAATTTGTTTGAATAACAATGTTGTGTTCACAAATACTCCAGAGGGTAGAATTATTACTTATAATTTTGATCCTGCAAGAGGTACTCTTACAGTTAGAGCGCACGGCTATGATAATTATACACCATACGGCTGCCGTTATGTTGTCGAAGCAACTACTAATGGTAACCAAGTATTGTGCGTAAAGGTCGAGCCTGGCGATAGCTGTCCTGTATGGTTTGTCTATGATTGCGATAGAGATACGATTATCGCAGAATCTGCAAATCGTGGTCGGGATGACTATTGCTCTCAGACCAATCCTCAGGCTAAGAGCTGCACATATGAGTTGCCCACTTCTGTTGGTGAACGTTATCTGCTCTCCAGTGCAACCGCTCAGCAGGGCCTTGTCCTTGCTTATGATGGTGCTAAATGGACCGAAGTAACTATCCCCTTCGGTGGTCTTGATAATACTCGTCATGAGTATAATCAGCCCATTTTGATGAACGATGGTGATATTCTGATTACTCAGGATGATACTGGCAAACCCGTTGGATTTGACCTGGTTAAGCTGGAAGTTGTTGACCTCGAAGAAGTGCTGTAGCCCGGCGGCGACGCACATATGGTGCAGCTTGACGACACCCACTTTATGTGGTGTACTGACGAAGGTTCTTAGCTGTTGCGTTCCAAGGCAGATGGCACTCAGGAAGTTGTTCTTGAGTTGCCTGAGCAACAGTGGATTGTATTCGGATTCGGTCGTCGTGCCGAAGAAGGTGGTTGAGAGGGGCGCTAAGCCCCTCTCCTTTTAAGGAGGGATAATATGCCAGTAGTAGCTAAAGTTAATTGGGTTGGCGAAAATGGAGATACATCATATCGTCCTTCTTCCTTAAATGTTGCTATTCTACTCAATGGCGAAACCAATACAAACGGAACAGTGACAGCAGCGGAAGGCTGGGAGCATACCTGGAATAATTTAAATCCAAGTTGGTGGAATCAATATACTGTTCGTGTAACAGATTAGTTGGAGCGCTATACTGCGACTTATGATGATCGTCATGAATAGAGTGGTGGCGGTGGATGGAATCCCCAATATACCGATACTACCACTATTACAATGACTTTCAATCCTCCTCCAGAGCCAGAAAAAGTCAATGTAAATGCTGAAGTAGTGTTTTACAGAGATGATCAGGATGCTCTCGGTATGCGGCCTATCTATGCGACAGTTCATTTAATGCGCGACGGCATACTCTATGATACTGTTCGTATTGGTGATGGATGGAATTGGAATTGGATTTGGGAAAATCTTGACCCTAATCATACATGGACTATTGAAGCCGATGATGTTGAGGGCTATGATAAATTGATTACTAATGAGGGTAATCAATGGCGAGTTACATATGGCTTTACGTATGTTCCTCCTACACCACCAGACCCAGCGCCCGGCAACCATCCAACAAAAGAAGATCTCGACTTGATGTATTCCGTTCTTTACGACAACATTAGTGCGGAAAATGCACAAGATGTTATCCATGTCCTAAATTATGGAACCCATATTGAAGGAGATGGATAATACTTCCTCTCCTGGCTTGCCATAAAAAAATTTTTGTGGTATAATATAATCAAAGAGTGAAAGGAGCAATAATGGGAGAGGAGGATACAGATGACGGATCTGTAGGCCTGGTTTGCGCCTTTTCTTTGGATTATTGCTACAATTACCGCAATTGTCGCTTTTGTGAGGTTATGCAAACCAGTTTGGAAAATATTCACTGCCCCAGATCGACTGGAGAAAACGCTCTCAGAGAACATGAGAACAATGGACGAGCATTTCAAAGATGTTAATGCGCGGCTCGACAAATACGATGACGACCTTTAGCGTATTGAAGACCGCTTATAGCATAATGATGAAGTGCAAATGTCCTTGTTACATGACCAGATAATTCAAATCTACGAAGTTGCAAAACTGAGTGGAACAATATCTGACGCTGACTATAAGCGCGCCACCGATTTGTATAGACAAGATGGTGGCAGTGAATACATTGACAATATCATGGAACTCATGGCCGAGCTCTTCAAGGAATCTTAGAAAAAGAGACTGAAAGAGGGTGAATGACATGGGTGACGGAAAAAGATCCACAAAAACCGCTATGAAGATGGCGAAGTGGTAGTATAAACTGGAGCGCCGTAAAGCGCGTAAGCCATTCACTACCATGAAGTGGGTTGTTTTATTCAGTCTGTTAAATGGTTATGCCTGGGTTTGGTGTTCCTATATCTTGGCCTTTATGGACAAGTATACAATAGCTGAGCAACTTTCCCAGGTTGCCATTACAGAAATAATCGGAGTTGTATTGGTCTATGCACTGAAGTCACTTGTTGAGAACTTGTCTAAGAACAATCAGTGGCCTGACAAGCCGTGGAAAGGCGAGCAGGCACAATCTCAACCTGAGGCTGAAACAGTAGAAACCGAGAACGGCATTGAGGCAGAAATGGCGGAAGACGCAAGTGTCTCTGCACTGGATTACATCAATACCGACACCTCCGAAACTTCATAATGAAAGGATGGCAAATTTATGGAACAGATCATGTAGATGTTTCCAACCATCGGCTGTATCGCAGTCATTTGCTTTATCGTTTGCCAGATTGTCAAGCTGACTCCTCTGGCCACTAAGTGGGTGCCCATCATCTCTGCTGTCGTGGGCGGCGTGCTTGGTGTTATCGGTCAGATGACTGGTGTTGCCGAGCTTGCGGACTTGCAGATTTTTGATGCAATCGCAACTGGTATTTGTTCTGGTCTGGTTGCCTCTGGTGCTTATAGCTTGGTTTCCAATGCCAAGGGCAGCAATCCCCAGAACGAGTTTAGTGCTAAGGAGCAGAAGCAAATGAAGCTGGAGTCTATTGTAGAGGCCGCAATTGCTGCGCGCGCCAATGAGCCTGATACTCCAGCTGAGACGGAGACGCCTAAGGAGGGCTAATCACTACTTATGGGCAAAACTTTCACTCGTGACCAGCGTAAGAACAACAAATATATGCAGCGCGACATGAAGCGTAAAGCAAAATTTGATGAATACGTGAAGGACGAGCCACGGCCAAAGCCGAAGCCCAAGCAGAAATGGCGTCCGCACTCTGAGACGGACGTAGATTAAACATTCTCAGGAAGCCGCCCATGTTGGAAACAACCTCTGGGCGGAACTTCCTTTTTAAGAGAGAAACGAAAGGATAGATTTAATGACCTATTCTGGAATCAAAACAATTGATGTGACAGAGAAGTAGATGGAACAGTTCTATTCCAACATGGACAAGAACATCTTTCATCTGGAACAAAATCAATACCTCGTGCTGAAAACGCCCGAAGGTAAATTGATTGGCCCCTATGTCTGGCATGAGTCAGAAGGGCATACTGAAATTCTCTACCGTAAGTTTTCTTCCAAAATGTTTGGCGATGTCAAACCAAAGGATAAAGATCCCTACCAGATTGCCTATATGGATAGTCTGGCCCACAACCAGCTAACATTCTGCACTGGTCCTGCCGGTTCTGGTAAGACCCAAATTGCATTGGCTTACGCCTTTGAACAGCTGGAGCGCGGCGCGATTAGCAAGATTGTGGTATTTTGTAATCCATATGTTGCAACGGGCGCCGTCAAGATGGGATTTTATCCGGGGAGTAAAATCGAAAAGCTGATGGAATCTTCTGTCGGCAGCGTTTTACTTTCTAAATTGGGCGGCCGAGATAATGTCCAGCGGCTCCTCGACCAAGAGGAACTTATCCTAATGCCGATGGGCGACTGCCGCGGTTATGAAGTGCCCGAAGATTCATTCGTGTATTTCACTGAAGCCCAAAATACATCTCGATATCTTATGAAACTTTTCTTGCAGCGCACCAATGATACCTGTAAGATTTGCGTCGAAGGTGATGAGCGACAAGTTGACCATGATGGCTTTGAGAATGGGCTTAATGGTCTTAACGCCGCTATCGAGGTGTTCCGCGGAGAGGACTATGCGGGTCACGTCAGGTTGGAAAATATCTATCGTGGCAGGATCGCAAAAAGAGCAGAATTGATTTGTGATTGATAGATGGTTTTCTAAAGTCGAAAGGAGTTAAGATGATTTTACCACCCAAGAAGCGTGTGACACAGACAGTTGTCGCACTTGCGGTTTGTTTAGCTGTCGTGCTTTGTACTGCCGGCGCGGGACATTTAGATGACAAAGATGAACCAGTGGTTCCCACCGTCACCGAGTCGCTTGTAGTCCCAACTGCGCTATGTACAATAGCTGCTACTCAAGCCGTAACCGAAGCGTACGCGGCTCATGCTTCTGAAGAGGTAGAAGTAGTCGAGGAGGTTGAACCTCCATCCCCAGATCGTAGCAAACCACTCTATAAAGTGTATAAGAATGGCTGGGAAGTTGAGGTTGACACAGATCTCCAATGGTATATTCGAGATATGTGCGAGAAATACAATTTCCCTGAAAAAACCATTTATGGAATGATTCTCACTGAATCAACTTTCCAGGCAGACGCATACAATGCAGGCTGTTATGGCCTTTGCCAAATCAATAGCTTCTGGATTCACGGAGCTAATATCACGCACTTTACAGATGACTACTCCAGCAGAGACCTCACTAATCCATATGATAACTTGCTAACCCTTGCTGAAATGATAGTTTATTGCCGCGACACATACGGCTTAGACTTATCAACTCGTGATGGGCAGGTTAAATGGCTTTACTGGCATAACACAGGAAACCATCCATACGGAGTAACGTATTGGGCATATGCAGAGAAAGCATTTGGATTTGCGGACGAATTAGTACCGCTTCAATAAGTAAAATTGCAGTAACCGGGTGTGGGATTTTTCTTCCTGCATCCGGTTTGCTTGCAATAAAAAAATTTTTATGGTATAATATAATTAAACTAAGAGAGGAGTGAGACGATGGCATACGAGTCCAAGACTCAGTACTGTACCAATAATAAATATTGGTACCTGCCTGAAATTTCCATTAACGGCTTGGTTCTCCACTCTGTTGGTTGTCCTCAGCCAAAGGCATCTGTCTTTGTGAACAACTTCAATAAGTAGAGTGCCCGCGCTTCTGTTCATGGATTCATTGAGCCTGGCCTTTTCATTAAGACTGCGCCTTGTGATGAAAAGAAGAGAAAGGCTAAGAAGTGCTATCATGTTGGTTCTGGTAAGAAAGGTTCTTTTAACTCTACCAGAATTGGCATCGAGATGACTGAGCCAAGCACCATCACTTACACTGGAGGCGCGAATTTTAGGGACAACAATCCCACAGCGACCAAGGATTTCATCATGCGCACAACTGCCACGGCCGCTGAAGTGTTCGCTGATTTGTGCATTTTCCATGGTCTTCCGGTGACAGCGATCACTACACATCGTCAGGCTTGTCTTGATGGATACGGTTCCAATCACGGCGATCCTGAGCATCTTTGGAACCATGTTGGCTATTCTCTTGCACAGTTCAGAAATGATGTGCAAGCTCTAATTAACGCGAAAGGAGACTATTTAGCTACTATGACAAAAGCTGAGTTTGAAGCCGTTCTCGACGAGAGAATTGGTAAGAATTATAAGACCATTGCAGACCTTCCCGATTATGCTAAGCAGCCTGTCCGCAACGCTGTTGCTGCTGGCTGTCTCGGCGGCACTGGTGAGGGTGGTTCCGGCGATAACCTGATTATCCGCCTCTCTCATGACCTGATGCGCACTATGGTAATCATGGACCGCGCCGGCCTCTTTGCGAAGAAAGAGGATACTGCTACTACCAGTACTCGGAGGGTAATCAAGAAGGAGGACTGATCCCCTTGATCCTGTACTTTGTTGATTCCAAAGGCCAGAAAAAAGTCGTTTGCGAAGCAGATGATGTGGCAGATATGATTGAGCCGATGATGGCTCATAAAGCAAAGCGGAATATCTTTTCAAGTGGTCCGTTCAGTCTGCCAGGGCCGATGGACCCAAATAGTTGTTACATTTTGAACCAGGAACCAAATGGTTGCCACTATGAGGTAGCCAATGAGGTTTCTGAGTAACATAATATGAGATAGGCCCTGGACATAGAAATATGTTCAGGGCTTTTTCTTTTTGAGTAGGAGGAAAAATGGAATATATAAAACCGTATCCTACCTCAGCTGTAATAAATTTAACAGATGAGTGTAATTTTAGATGCCCATATTGTTTTACGGAACATCATCCAAAAAGGTCAACTTTTGAAATAGTTGATCAAACTTGCGCTTTTCTTTTAGCTAATCATAAGCAAAATTCAAGATTTCCCACGATAACTTTTTTTGGTGGAGAACCTATGCTTGAATATGCTTCTATCATTAAACCGATTGTAGAAAAATACACAAATTCTATTGAATGGGGAATTACAACTAATGGTTCCTTATTAACAGAAGATGTTTTAGATTTTTTTAGATTATATAACTTCTCTATTCTGTTGTCCATAGATGGAATAGCTGAAGTTCAAAATAAACAGCGCCCATATAAAGATGGGCAGCCTTCTTTTGAAAAAGTATGTAAGAATATCCCCTATCTTTTAATGCTTTTCCCAGATACAATGTTTCGTTCTACCGTTACAAAGTATTCTATTCCCTTTATGAATAAAAATTACGATTTTGCTGAGCATATGGGATTTAAATCTATTGCTTATGTCGTAAATGAAAATGAAGAGTATGATGTAAAAGATTTTGAAGAATTGGAACATCAATATAATATGCTGGCTTTAAAAATGTTAAGAGGGCATAATACGATAGTAAATGATTTTTCAAAAGCAAAAATGTGGTCTACTCCACATGATTTTTCTATCAATAGATGTGGATTTGGTACTACCTCGATCGGCGTTGATGTTGATGGTGACATTACTCCGTGTCAAGAATTGAATACTTTAAAATCTATTGTTATTGGGAATGTATTTTCAGGAATTGATGAAAAAAGACACAAAGAATTTTTAATTCAAAATTTTAATGTTCAGAAAGATACTTTTATCCCAAATGCTGAACAATTAACTCCTGAAGAAATTTCATTTATTAGAAATGCTCTTTGTCCTAAACACCAGTATTTGGGCAATATGACATTGAGTGATGGTCGCAGATATCAGATGCTTGCTCTTTTACATAGCTATAAGAGATTAAGGCTTTTAATTGAAGATTCAAATAATCCTATTTTTAGGAGGATAAAACTATGAAAATTCCAAAAATTCATACCGTTCTTTTTACAAATATTTGTCCATTGAAATGTAATTATTGTAATTTACGAGCGCAGGAAAGCTGGGGGAAATTTCCCGAGTATTCAAAAGAAGAGTTTTTCAAGGAAATTGAAAGCAATTTAGACGCTGATGGTTTCCTATTTACTGGAGGCGAGCCTTTTGTTCGGTGGGAATGGATAAAAGAAGCTCTTGAAAAATATGGTAAGAAATATCGCTATGAATTTAATACCTGCGGATATTATTTTACAGATGAAATATTAGAATTTTTATCACATTATAATGTTAGATTAAATCTTTCAGTTGATGGACCAAGAGAAATTGCTATGTGGAGGAGACCTAATTCTAATGGTTTTCAATACGATTATTGGGATAAAATTGAGCCTATGTTTCCGGCTATTTTATATTATTTTCCAAATACAATATGGAAAAGCATCATTTCTAAAAGATTGATTCCATTTTTGCCAAAAATATACTGTGCTGCGGCTAATTATGGATTTAGATATATTCATTTTGAATTAGACTTTGAGGAACAGCCTTGGAGAGCTGGTAGAGGAGAGGCTTGGACCGAAGAGGATTATAAAAAATATGAATTAGCAGTAGAATATATAACAGCAATTATGGTAGATATGTTAAAAGATGGCCGACGTCCAGTAATTGAAATGAGAATGGATGATTATATTAGATTCTTAATGAATCAAAATAATAGAGGCCCTTTTACTATCAATTCTGTAAATTGCGGCATTGCTGCCAGAAGAGATATAACATCATTGTATAATAGAGAAAAAGCTATTTGTTTAGATAGTGTATGTGGTAAAGAAAAATGTCCATTAGACTCCTTATTTAAAAAAATTGAAGAAGATTATAAAAAAGGATGCCCAATTAACAAAGATTGTCAATTTTTTGATTTTTGCGCACGTTTCAGCTGTTTAAAGGATAATTATGATTGTAATGAAAATTGCTTGGCGCCAAATCCTGAATTTTGCAACCATGCAAGAATTTGGGGAACAGCAACGCTAAAATTTTTAACCATCGGGAATGAATTTTTTGAAGATAGTCCAGTATACCAAAATCTTCTTTTAAAATATAAAGGAGGGAGAATGAGATGACTACTTATCCATCATGTATTAGCGATAGCGAAATTTGTAATAATTGTTATGCATCTGAAAGTTGTACCACAGGATATCATTGCAGAGAATCTGCCCCTGATTGTATGGCTTATTGTAATACTGATTGTAATACTGTATGTAATGAATGTCAAACTTTTTGTGAACTTGGAGTTGAAACTGTTGTTGATCATGCTGATGTGCATTCGTGGAATGAGCTAGTTAGTTTGGGGCATAGTGAAGGATGCTTTGTAAAAGATCAAATAATATTTCGTAATTGGACTGCTGCCCTTTGGAATGGAATTTTAATGGAAATTACCTCTAATGCGGGAACAAAAGGGCTGGAATGTGCTCATACTCAAAGTAGTCCAAATGTTCCGGTTATTAGCCCAGGAATCGCAAATCCAGATCCTTGTAATGATACTCATATTGGAGGTTCTTTAATTACAGCAGATAAATATAATGTTATGGCGGACACTCTTTCTTGGATGAGAGTAAATGTCGCTCATGTTAAAGTTGGAGATGTAATTAGAGGACTTCAACACGCTACTGAGATAATGAACAAATATAATGATATGCAATTTAATACTGATGTTTGCGATGTATGTAATGCTGAAATTCAAAATAGAAATGATTGTAATTGCTCCTGCGATTGTAGTTGTGGTTGCGGTGGATGCAGTTGCAGTTGTAGTAATTCAGGTATGAACTAATGAAAAATATAATCATTTTATGTTCTACAATTAGGTGTAACCGTAATTGTTCTTTTTGTTAGCATAATATGTTAAAAGATAATTTAATTGATATTCCAGATATGACAGTTGATATTTGTGATGGAATTTTATCTAAATTTTCAAAAGATTCTACAATTACAATTACGGGTGGAGAACCTTTTCTTAATTTTGATTTAATTGCTCATTTATGCGAATTAAAAAGACAATTTTGTGTCCATACAAATGGAGATTTTTTAATCCCTGATAATACGATTTTTCCAGATAAAGCCTCTATTAGAATTTCAATTAATAGCACTACTTTTCCGATTCTTTGGCAATAGATGATTGAAGATTATCCTCATTTAGATATTCGAGTAAACACTATTTTTTCGACGGCAGAAGAAACATATGAAATTGTTAGAAGAGTGAATGAGTAGAATATATATGATTATACCGTTTTAATTGATTTTTATACTGGTTGGTCAGAAAAATTAGAATAGGAACTGGATAAATTTTGTACTTTAATAGCGCGAGATTTCTTTTTGCCAGGAAAAAATAAAAGTTATCATGCTTATCATCATCAGTTATTTTGTTTAGATCCAGTTGTTAAATTTAATTCATTAGGTTAGTAGATTCCAAGTATTTATGCTGAAGGGTTACAAAAAAAGGATTGGGATAAAATAAAAGATTTAAATATCGAGAGAGATAAAGAAATTTTCCTATATGGAAAAGATTTATTTAAAAAAGGGCGAGATTGTTTTTCAACACCCTCCATCTATTATAATGCTTTAATGTATGAATTACTAAAAAAGAAAAAGGAGGAGCGTCGTGCATCATTTTTTAAAGCTATCGGGAAATGAATTCTTAGAATAGGGATTTTTAGAAGGATTTGACAAATGGATAAAAGAAATAAAAGCAGGTACTTCTTTATCTAAATAGAAAATAGATTTAAGGATTTTTTGCGAAGGAAAATTAACTCCAGAAAAAATGAATCTTTTAAATCATTTCCGTCAAAAATTTCCTAAACTAAAAATGACGTATCAAATAAAAATTAGTGAATGGGACAGAAATATCTGGGATTTTATTTCACCTACCGATATAACTTTAATTATTGATGATGAATCAGATAATATACTTTAGGTGATTAAAGAAATAACTCAAGAGGTAAGAGGAGCTCGAATAATTGTAAAAACTTTAAATAAACAATTATATGAAAAAATTATAAAATTAAATCTTGTAAATACGAGAGTTGCACTATTGAAAAAAAATAATAAAGAAGAAGTGTTTGTCCCATATTCTTACCCTTTATCTATAATTAGTTCTCATGGATTTTTAAGTAATTTAGAAGCGCCAAATGAAGTCTATTACTTTATGAATTATTTAGGAGAATTTTTAACGCCTTGACATAAAAAAATTTTTGTGTTATAATAAATATAGAAAATGAAAAAGAATAAAATCGGTTGAAAGGAGAGTTTTTATGTCTAATCCAAATACAGAGCGCGACATTAAAACTATTTCTTTCGGTCGAGCGTGTAGAGAACGCCTCGGTATGTATCTGTCTTCAGACCAGACCGAGGCGCTTCATCTCGGCTTGAGAGAGATCTATGTAAACTCTCTTGACGCCTTGACCGAAACTAATGCTCCTAAGGGAGTCATTACCATTGAAATCAACTCAAAAATCCATAGAATCACAGTTACAGATGATGGCCCCGGCATTCCTAACAAAAAAAGAGAAGATGGCGATTATTCTCTCGTCGCCGCTTTTACGCTATCTCACACTGGTAGCCATTTTGATGGTCGCGCTGTCAATTCTATCGGTACCAACGGCGTTGGCGGAAGTATTGTCAATCATACTGCCTCTGAGTGTTACATTACTTCCAATGATGGTAAAGTAAGTGCGATGGCAATGTTTACCTCTGACGACGATGGCGCCCATCTCATTAAATACAATGAGAGTAAGCCTGGTCGTGCGACCGGTCTGGTAGTGTCCTACTGCCCTGATCGCAAAGTCTATGGTGATGCCTGGTTTAACGAGACAGATCTTATCGCCGAATTGGACGAGATGATGAAGTTCTATCCCAAGTATAAAATCACTCTCAACTTTGATGGGCATAAGACCAATATCGCACACCCCAGTGGCTTAAAGGAGGCCAATACTCGTGTCTATTATGAGTCCGACAATCTCATCATTGCTCTCGGAATCGGAGATGGCGGCATTAAGCCCTATGGCAATAGACTCTACTTGCCGAACGGTGGCGCTTTCTTCACTCATTTCAAAACTCAGTTCACCAGAATTATCAATGATTTGTCAGGTCTTAAACTTACCGGAAACCAAGCTCAAGCAGTATTCAACGGCTACATTGCTATCTTTGTTAGCAACCCACTATTCAGCAATCAGTCCAAGACTGCAATCTCCAACAAAGAGGTAAATGTCGAGATTACTGTTGCTCTCAAGAATGAAATGGAGAAGTTCTCCAAGACTAAGGATTGGGAGAAGGTAATTAAAGGCCTCGAAATGGAAATGAAGGCTGAAGAAGCCGCCGAGCGTGCTCGTGCTCGCATCAAGGCAGCTATGGACAAAATCAATAAGCCAAAGCGCACCCTCCAAATTGCTGAAAAGCTGAAGGATTGTATTGCAACTGGCGAAGAGGCTTGGCTCGCAATCACAGAGGGTAACTCTGCTCAGGGCGCATTGAACAAAGGCCGTGACAACAATATTGTCGCCACATATCCTATTCGCGGTAAGTTCATCAACTGTTTGAAGAATAAGCAGGAAGATTACCTCGATAACCAAGAACTTCAGGAGATTGCCCAAATCTTGGGCGGTGGCCTCTTTGATAAATATAATGCAAAGAAGTTAAAGTATGGCAAAGTCTTGATTGCCGTCGATGCTGATGCCGACGGTAAGAACATCGCTGACCTACTCATTACTTTCTTCTATGTTTGTATGCCTGAGTTCATCAAAGAAGGCCGACTTTACTGGATGCGCGCTCCTTTGTACTATCGTGAGTCTACTCATGAGTATATCTTTACCGAGGAACAGTGGAATAAGGTAAAGAAGAAAGAGGGCTTTGTGCGCGCCAAGGGACTTGGTGAGATGAACGTCGGTGCTATCGAGGAGTCCCTGTTTGGCAAGTTCAAGGTTTGGGAGCAGCTCAAGCCCGGCAACTGGAATGCTTTCTCCAAGCTCGTCAATGATTTGATGGGTACTGATGTAGAAACTCGTCGTGATTACCTGTTTGATAAGGTCGATTTTGACCAAGTAACTTTCCTGTGATTGAGGTGATAAGATGAATATTCTCGAAAAGATTTTAGAGGAGTCTTTCCTCGATTATAGTGCATTCGTGCTTCAACGCAGAGCCATTCCTGATGCGCGCGATGGTTTCAAATACACCGCGCGCCAGATTCTTCATGCTCAGTTGAGAGAGAAGTTGGATGCCAAGCATCCTTTTAAGAAGTCTCAGAAGTCTGTGGCTGCGGCAACATCTTTCTCTTATGTGCATGGCGATGCGTCTTGCTATGAGCAGATTATCCGCATGGGCCGCCCTCTGGTCCAGCGTTATTTCCTTGAGGAGTTTAATGGCAATGAGGGCACTATTATTAACTCTAGTGACTATTCTGCTCAGCGTTACACCGAATGTCGTTTGAGTCCTCTCGGCATGACGCTCTTTGATTATTTGAAAGTGTTGCCCAAGGAGCATTGGTCTCCCACATACGATGAGGAAGGAGAGTTCCCTCTTGTTCTGCCTTCAGTCGGGTACTATAACATTTGCAATGGTAGTTTTGGTTCTATCGGTGTTGGTCTCATCAGTTCTATTCCTCAGTTCAACCTTGGACAAGTTAATAGAGCCATCTGTGATCTTATCAGTGATCCTACTATTGAACCTTGCATTCTTCCTGATTTCGCAAGCGGCGGTATCCTGCTAAACCCCAAGACTACTCTTGATAGTCTTAATCGTGGTGAGGGGCGTTCTGCGCTTCTTCGCGGTGTTGTAAAGAAGAATATCAAAGAGAAGTATCTTGAGGTCGTTGAACTTCCATACGGCGTGTATACCAATACCATCTGTGTGGAGTTGCAGAAGGCTCTGGATAAAGGTAAGCCGCCTTTCAAGGATTTTAAAGACCTGACCAAGACCAAGGTCCAGATTCGTATTTATACGGATAAGTTGGATGAGTGTGAGAAGTGGCTCTATAAGAACACTTCTGTTCAAAAGCACTTCACCATTAAACTTATCATGCTGGACAATGGCAAGAAACCTCGTCTTTTTACCTTTAAGGAAGCGCTTCTGGCTCATATTGACCATGCCAAGAAAGTTTACAGACTTCAGTTTGAGAATCAGCTTGATGCGCTGAAATCTCGAGAAGAGATTATTCGCGGTTTAATTCGCGCCCACTCTATCATTGATGACATCATCTATGTTATCAAAGAGGAGTCTACTTCTCGTGCCGATGCCATTAAGAATTTGATTTCTCACTTTGAGTTCACTGAACTTCAGGCAACTGCGATTGTCGATATGAAGCTGCATATGTTGACTAAAATCGACATCACAAAGCTCGAAGGGGAACTGGAGCAGAATTTGATTGACCAGGACTATATCAATAAGATTCTGTCTGATGAAGAAGTGTTCAATACCCATTTGAAAGAGCGGTATATGGAAGTCGCCGATAAGTATGGCGACAAGCGTCGCACTCAAATTTATCATGGAGATGAGTTTGAGAGTCAGCAAGACGGTGAAGTGTCTGACAAGGAGTTCATGATTTTTGGCGGCGGCCAGGAATACATGACAGTAACTACCGAAGATCCTCAGACTATTGCCGTAGACATCATGTACAGCTCTCTCATCATTCCTGATGATGAAGTGGTTATCATTACTGACCAGTTCCGCGGCTTTACTCGAAAGTCCAATCAATTTGTATTAGGCCGCGGCAGATGGAGCGACCTCATTAAGTTGAATGAGGGTGAAAAAGTCATCGCCGTTTATCCCAGACGAGAGATTGAGACTTCTCAGTTCGCGATTCTTGAAACTGATACGGGTAAGATCGCCGTTCATCAGTCTTATATCCTTACCGGCGCGAGCACAAGGGGCAAGAAATTGGTATCCAAAAAGTTGCTGGTACAAGATGTAGAGCTGAGCGACAGCCATGAAGGATTGCCCCAAATTCGGTAACAGCTGTTCGTTTCGCTTGCAATAAAAAAATTTTTATGGTATAATATAAGTAGAAGATGAAAGGAGGCACAAAATGATTATTGCCTTGGTAATCGCACTAATTGTTTGTGTCGCCCTCATCGTTCTACTTGCAAGTAAGAATGCTTTCTTAAAAGGAAAAGTGATTACTTACGAAGCGCGAACAGTAATTCTGGATGAAACTGAAAATTTGTAGAAAAAGAACGCAACTCTTGAAGATTAGTGGGTTAAGTTATCTGCTAAGACTTCAGAGGCCGCGGCAGCTTTTGAGGAAATGAGCGGTAAAGTGAGTGAAGCCGCCGCGAAACTTGATGTTCTTAACTATCAAATAAGTCAGGCTCAGGATTAGCGGCGTGAAGTAGAACTTTAGGCGACAAAGGATTTGGCGGCCGAAAGAGAGGCACGCCGCACAGAGTTTGAAAATCAGTTGGCAAAAGAGTTTTAGGAGATTCAAAAGAGTCATCCTGCTCAGCTACTGAAGGACGAACTCGATCAACTTAATTCTGAGATTAAGCAGGCAAAAGAAACTCTTCGAATCCAGCAAGAACAGGCTCTTCAAAAGGAGCAGCAAGAAGAGTTCTTTGCCACTCATTCTGTCAATCTAACAGAGGGGGAGAAAGCCGACATCACAAAGATTATGGACTTTGCTCCATAGTTGAGTAGATTTGAGGCTTTTTGCAAACTTGTATGGACAGAATATTATCAGAAGCCCCTCCAAAAACTCTGCAAAGAGTTGGGTGCTGATAAGATTACTGGTATCTACAAAATTACCGCTCAAGACGGTCGCTGTTATATCGGTTAGGCGCTTGACATTGGCTCTCGCTGGAAAGAGCACATGAAGTGCGCTTTGGGGATTGGAACTACTGGTTATATGACCAATAAGTTCTATCGCACTATGCACAAAGAAGGTCCTGAGAACTTTACTTTTGAAGTTCTTGAAATTTGCCCAAAAAGCAAGTTAGATGAAAGGGAACGCTACTGGATTGAGTTCTATAACAGCACTGTCTATGGATTCAATACCAAGATTGGAGGCTGATGCCCATGACCTTTCATTGGATTACATTGAAGCCCCTCTCTTTGCAAATCCTTCGATATATCGCCGACCATGACGGCGAAAGGGCTTCAGAACTCGCGGAAGGACTTGGTTTATCGACGAAACAAGTTGATGCGGCTGTGACAAAAAGTCTTGTGCGGCATGGGCTTGTAATTCGTGAAGCTAAGCTGACGCGATTACAAAAGAAGGATTACAACATTATCAAAATCACAGAACGAGGTAAGAATTATCTTACTTGGCTTTCTGAACAGGCCCAAGGCGAGCCTTAATCGCCTTTCTATTTGCTCCGGTGGTGGAACTGGCATACACAGCAGACTTAAAATCTGCCGCCCGAAAGGGATTACGGGTTCAATTCCCGTTCGGAGCACCATAATATTGGGGAGTAGCGTAACGGCTAGCGCTGTGGTCTCTAAAACCATAGGAGTGGGTTCGATTCCCACCTCCCCCGCCATATAGCGGGTTCGTCTAATGGTAGGACGCCGGTCTCTAAAACCGTTATTCCCTCTGAAGGGGTTGTCTGGGTTCGAATCCCAGACCCGCTGCCATTTATCCTTTATTAAGGATGTGACTAAAAGGACAAATATCTTTAAGAAAGGACAGAAAATAAATGCAAGTAATTAAACGCAATAAGTCTTTAGAGGAATTTGATAAGGATAAGATTTATAAAGCCGTAATGAAAGCCGCCATCGCAACTGACCAGGAGAACTTTGACTATGAGGCTCACGCCATCGCTGATGACATTGAGCAGATGTTAAAGGCTACTGGGGAAGACAAGATCGATATTGAGCAGATTCAAGACCTCATCGAAATCGACTTGTACGCCATCGCGGAAGCTCCCGAGACAGCTAAGGCTTTTATCTTGTTCCGTGAGAAGCGTAAGCAAGAGCGTGACAAAGCAAATCGTTACGCAAACATGATTCGCTCTCGTGCCCTCACTCCTGATGAGGCTAACTCCAGAGCAAACGCTAATCTCGATGAAAACTCCTTTACTGGCCGTATGTATGAAGCAAACGAGGCGCTGTGGAAGGAGACAGCGCTTGACGAGTTTATGCCAAAGGAGATTGCTGACCTTCACAATAAGGCAATCCTCTATCAGCATGACCTCTCTCGTTTTGCCATCGGCCAGCATAACTGCCTGACAGTGTATTTTGATTACATCTGGGAGCACGGTTTCCAGACTCGTCAGGCTACTCTGCGTCCACCCTCTCGTTTTGCATCTGCTTGTCAGCAGGTCGCCGTGATCTTCCAGGTACTCAGCCAGCATCAGTTTGGCGGTATTGCTTCCGGTCATATTGACCGCGACTTGGCTCGCTTTGTTGATATGAGCCGCCAGAAGCTGATTAAGAAATACCAGCATATTGGCCTTACAAAAGCGCAGGCAGATGCTCTTGTAAAGAAAGACCTGGAGGATGAAGTGCATCAGGGATGCGAGGCTCTCATTCATAACCTTGCCACTCTGCAATCTCGTCCTGGCGCCCAGCTACCATTCAGTTCTCTGAACCTTGGTCTGGATACATCTGAGGATGGTCGCATGGTCACTCGTGGTATTCTTGAGGCAATGATTGAGGGCGTTGGACCTCACCACCAGACTCCTCCTTTCCCCATTCTTTGCTTCCAGGTAAAGAATGGTGTGAATAAGAAGCCCACCGATCCCAATTATGACCTTTATCGTCTTGCTATCGAGTGTGCCGCTCGCCGCCTGACTCCCAACTTTGTCAACTGTGATTCCTCTGTTTGTCATGAGAATCCAAATGATCCTGATACCGAGTTGACTGCTATGGGCTGCCGTACTCAGATGGGTCGCGACATTTACAGTGAGGGTGATCCTTACAATCGTATTGGTCGCGGTAATCTGGCTCCTGTGACAATCATTCCTGTTGAGCTTGGCATCAAGTATGGTGTCGTAACAGGCAAGCGCGACAAGCCTGACCTTGAGGGCTTTGAGCACGCTTTCGATTATCTTCTGAAGAAGGCCGAAGAATCTCTGCTTATCCGTGCCAATATCATGTTTAAGCAGAAGATGAAGGTTGCATATGAGATGTATGTCAACCATGTCTGGAAGGGCACATACGATTATGATGACGAGGCTTCTGTCTACGAGGTATTGAAGCACGGTACTCTCGTTATCGGTGTCCTTGGTTGGGCTGAAACTCTTTGCGCTTTATTCGGCAAGCATCATGGCGAATCTAAGGAAGCCGAAGAGTTCCTTATGAAGATGGAGAAGAAGCTCAATGCTTATGCTGCAGAGTGCACCGAGCGTAATAAGCTGAACTTCGCCGCATACCATACTCCTGCTGAGAACCTTTGCTATACTGCAATGACCAAGTTACAGCAGCGTTGGGGCAAGGAGCTGAAGAATGTAACTGACCATGAGTATGTTACAAATTCTATCCATGTTCCCGTTTGGTATGACATCGACGTATTCGATAAGCTGAAGGAAGAGGCTAAGTTCTCTAAACTTGCCACTGGAGGTAATATCGTTTATGTAGAGTTTGATACAACTGCTGTCCACAATCTTGATGCGGTGGAGCAAGTCATTAACTTCGCTATGGACAACGACATCCCATACTTTGCTTTTAACTTCCCTCTCGATGAGTGCACTGTATGTGGATACTCCGGCGAAATCCCTGCTGGTGGATGCCCCGAGTGTGGAGCGCCAGACGAAGCAATCAATAGACTTCGCCGCGTAACTGGTTATATTACTTCTGACTATCGCCGCGCTTTCAATGCTGGTAAACAAGCAGAAGTAAGAGACCGTGTGAAGCACACACATGGAAAGGAAGTCGAGTTGGATTGAGAATTGCCAAGATCGTAAATAACGACCTGGCAAATGGCCCCGGAATACGAACATCTATCTTCGTTTCCGGGTGCCCAATCCATTGTCCAGGTTGTCATAATCCTGAATTATAGGATTTTCATGTCGGAACTATTCTTTCCGAGCATTTGATTGATAAGGTTATTGCCCTCCTTAAAGTTGACGGTATCAAGCGTGGACTTTCCATTCTTGGAGGAGAGCCTCTGGCTGATGAAAACATTCCCGGCCTTGCATTTCTTTTATTGAGAGTACGCGAATCTCTCCCAGATTGTGATATTTGGGTATGGACGGGATATACAATGGAAGACTTAATGAACCGTCATAGTGACCCCTTGACAGAAAAAAATTTTTATGATATAATAAATACAGTAAATGTGATAGTGGATGGGCCTTTTGTAGAAGCTCAAAAACCTGGTGAGCATCTCTGGAGAGGGTCCGGAAACCAACGCTTGCTGAAAATGGAGAATGGTCACTACACAAAACTTTAATACCAGGAGGTAAAAACTATGGATATGGGAATTGATAACATTCAGATTTAGTTCCTTGGCGGCGGCTATCGTAAAGAGCTGCCTCAGCCTGAAGAAGTCCTTCTCTGGCATCAAATTGCCGGCCGCGAATTTTGGTTGGACGAGAATGAGATTACTTGGGACAATACTGCATGGTTGATGCAATACATTATGTATTTGAATGAGCATGAGGCTGATGATATGACTCCTATCAAGATTCATATTATGTGTCCCGGCGGCCATCTGTATGTGATGTTTGCTCTCTATGATGTTATCAAGAACAGTAAAATTCCGGTTTATACCTATAACGAGGGTATTTGCCATAGCGCCGCTTTCCTGATTTATCTTGGCGGCCAGAAACGCTTTATGCGCCCCAATGCTGTATTTTGTGCTCACGAAGGTTCTGCCCTGCAGGGCGGCACATATCGTGAGAGTAAGGCGGCAATGGCGCAATATGACCTTGAAGTCACCCGCATGAAAGAACTGATTGCCGAGGAGACGAATATGGATCTGGATTTCTTGAACCACAAGTTTGAGCAAAATTCTGATTGGTATATCCGTCATGACGAGGCGAAAGAACTTGGAATTTTGAAGGAGTAATACAATGAGCAAAGTTTTGATGCGCAGAACTGAGATTTGGCGAGTCGATACTGAGAAAGAGGCTCAGGAGATTATCGACGAAGCCGCAAAGGAGGGCGACCTCACTAAGAAGATTATTGAGGTCAAACAGAAGAAGTCAAAGGGACAGGTTGTTGACGAGAACCTGAAGGTAACTACCCAGGTAGATTTTGCCGGCCAGTGGCCAACAGAGGAGGATGATGACTGATGGTTGTACTCGAGCCCAGTGTAGAGATTCTGAATAAGAATCTCGACGGTGTAGCAATGGCGTAGCTCATTGAAGAGGCAGGCCGCACTTGCTACAAGAGTGAGGATAAGATCACGGAGGATTCCTATGACAAGTTTATCAGAGGAATTATTAAAAGAGGCCACGAATCAGTTATTGAGCACTCCTCAATCACGGTACGGATTACTACTGATAGAGGGGTCACCCACGAAATTGTACGGCATCGTATCGCCTCTTATAGCCAGGAGTCAACAAGATACTGCAACTATGGGACTGATAAGTTTGGTGGCGGAATCGCTGTCATTAGACCTTCTACCATTCCAAGCGGAACTCCTGCGTATGATGTTTGGCTCGACGCCATGCATTCAGCTGAGGACAAATACATGGCTCTACTTGCCAATGGATGCACCCCTCAGCAGGCCCGTGCCGTGCTTCCAAATTCGCTGAAAACGGAGATCGTGATGACCACTAATATCCGTGAGTGGCGTCACTTCTTCGCCCTTCGCTGTGCGCCCGCCGCGCATCCAGACATGAGAGAGGTTGCTCTCTTAACACTTGCTCTTTTCCACGAGAACATTCCTTTGTTCTTTGATGACTTGTATGAGCAATACAAGGAGGACATTGAGAAACTGTGAAAATCCTTTCCTTTGACCAAGCAGCCAATGTAAGCGGCTGGTCATATTGGGAAGATGAAGTTCCGGTTAAATGGGGCACTGTTGAGCCGTCGCCAAAGACTTTGCGCGGCGGCCAACGCCTCCATAGTCTTCGAAAGCAATTTGAGGACTTGATTAAGGAATTTAATCCTGATATGATTCTCATTGAAAATCCTGTCGGCGGCGAAGAAGACAAGCGCGGCGGTCCAGAGAATAACTGGAAGACAATGCAAACTCTTTGTCAGGTGCAAGGCGTACTTCTTGAAGTAATTGCCGCCCACAGAAAGAAAGTGGAGATTATCTCCCCCTCCTCTTGGCAAAATACTTGCGGCATCCATAAGCGCTCAAGAGATGAGCGCAAAGCTGGCGCCCGTAAGTTTGTTGAGAATTATTATGGCCTCTCCAATGTGATCCAAGATGTGGTAGACAGTATTTGTATTGGCTATCATTACATTCGTGAGAATGGCCTTGAAAGGAGTGCTTTCTAATAGAAATTAAGCAAATCGCTCCTTCCGTCGACATTTCAAAGTTCGGCAGGAAGCTCTCGCCAGTAGAGTAGGTTCTGGCAAATCGAGGAGTATAGGATATTGACGGCTTCTTTGATGTAAGTTGGGAAGATGTTCAATCTCCATATGACCTCGATTATATCAAAGAGGCTGCCAATAAAATCCGCGAACACGTTGAGGCAAATCATAAGATTGCTATTCTCGTAGACGTAGATATGGATGGATACACCAGCGCGGCGCTCTTAATCAATTACATTCGGATGCAACAGAAATATGGAGACTGGGTAGACTGTTCTCCAGAAATTGTCCACATTCTGCACACAGGTAAGATTCACGGTCTTGATGATACTGAGGTTATGGATAAGGTGCTGAACACTATCAAACCCGACCTATTCGTTATCCCCGACGCAAGCGGTAATAATAAACAGTATCAGGCCCTCACCAGTGCAGGGATTGATGTAGTAGTGCTTGACCACCACGACATGAGCGAACGTGGCGACGGCGAGAAGGTAATCGTGGTTAATAATCAGCAGTCCTCTCGGTACAAGAATAAGGACCTGAGCGGCGTAGGCGTTGTATATCAGCTTTGCCGTGTGTTTGACGATATGCTTACCTTTGTTTGCGCCGACAACTACCTCGATATTGTGGCGCTTGGCCTTGTGTCCGATGTTATGGATCTTCGTTCTGCTGAGACGCGCTTCTTGGTATTTGAGGGTCTAAAACCCGAAAATCTGCGTTCTTATTATCTTGAGTACGCGAAGTTCGCCAACTACAAGATTTAGAATGTAGATTTGACCCCTCATGTGGTTTCTTTCTATGTGGCGCCACTCTTTAATGCCGTAAACCGTATTGGTAGTATGGAAGAGAAAGAGCTGGTATTCCGTTCACTTCTCGATGATGATTCGAGAATGAAAGTGTAGGATGGCGCTCGTGGCCATACTGGTGAGGTTGATCTTGTTGTCGAGATGACAAGATAGGCCAATAACTGCAAATCCAGACAGAAGCGCCGCGTCGATAAACTTGTGGCTTTGATCCACGATTTGGTTTCTGAGGAGAAGCTCTATGAGAAGAAAGTTATCCTTCTCGCGATCGACGACTTCGATAAGGAGTGGCGTGCTCTCACTGGATTGGTCGCCGGTTCAATGGCTGACTACTATCAGCGTCCTTGCATTTTGACCTTCCTCGGCGATGATGGAGCCTATTATGGTTCTCTGCGTTGTCCCAATAATATGCCTGCTTTTGAGCATTTTAAGGATGACTGCAACGCCAGCAAGTTAATCAAATATGCCAGCGGGCACCAGCAAGCAGCAGGTATTGCCTTTGAAGCAGATGCGGTAAAAGCACTCGAGAAGTATTTCGAGCAGAAGTACGCCGATGTGGATACCTCAACCGCATATATGGTTGACTTTATCGTTGATGCCGAAGATCCCGAACTTCCCGATATTATCGCAGAACTTGCAGATTATTCCAATTATTGGGGCCAGGGCATTAAAGAGCCGCTCATTGCAATCACAGATGTTAAAATTGCATAGAGCACTCTCTCTTTGGTTGGACCAAAGAAAAATACCCTCAAGATTCAGTTACCACATGATTGCGTTGCAATCAGTTTCTCCTCTTCTCCAGAGGAATATGACTCATTGTGCTTGCCTTATGATGGGCAAACAGAACAGTATTATGTCGGCACTGTGATTGGTTATGATGCGGAACTTAATACCTTCCGTTATCAGACTACGCCACAGGTGAAAATTAAAGACTACGCGGTTGTGGATACCAAGTATGACTTTTAATTTTGGTTGACATAAAAAAATTTTTATGGTATAATAATTATAGAAAATGAGAAAGGAGTTAAGTTTCCGTGGTAAACATTTTTGACATTCCTGTGAAAGATACTATCAACGCAAGCATGAAGTCAAAGTCTTTCATGGTTGTCGGAAAATCTAAATCCGGAAAGTCCACTCTCGGCTCTCAGGCTCCTCGTCCTATCTTCCTGATGACCGAGAACGGTGGCGAAGGTTTGACAGGTTTTACTCCGGTGCCTATCGGCTCTTGGGCAGACTTCAAGCAGGCTGTAATTCAGCTGTGTATGCCCCAGGCCCGTGAGAAGTTCGATACCGTTGTAATCGACACCTATACAAACCTCATTCTTCTGCTCGATAAGTATGTCGGCCAGAAGTTGTCTACCGATAAGAGCACTTTGGATTTCGGTTCCGACGCTGACTACGGCAAGGGTACAAAGGCCATGCGAAATGAGCTGGGCATCCAGCTCCAGAAATTGGCTAATCAGGGGTACATTCTTCTGAATATCGTCCATGCCGAGGATAAGACTGATTTCCAGACTCAGAAGCAGTACATTGGTACTTCTCTCAGTCCCGGTTTGTACGGCGTTGCCGAAAAGTTCGTTGACCAGATTATCTATCTGAAGCGCGAGCGTAATAAGGACGGTACTTTCTCTCACAAGATTTACTTCAATCCCAAGGGTGGATTTGAAGGAACCGGCGGTCGTTGGACACCTGATGTTGATTCCATTGATTGTTCTTACGACAATCTGGAAAAGATCATGGTCGCGGCCATTGAGAAGAGTGCCGAAAAGCAGGGAGCTAAAGCTGTCGAGGCAACTGGTCCCAGCGTAACCATTCAGACTGAGGATGAGAGAATCCTTGATTTCCCTGCCCTCAAGACCGAGTTTGACCAGCTCACAAAGGACTTGATGGCGAAATATCCCGAAGATGGAGCCGATAGAGTTCGTGCTATCATCGAAACTGTCCTTGGCCCCGGCAAGAAAGTCGGCGCCCTCCAGCCTCATCAGGCAGAGCTGTTGGCTGAAGTAAATACCACTCTGAAAGCAAATCTTGAATAAAAGGAGATTCAAACATGAAAAAGTTTAATCGTGTAAATCTGTCTGGTCGTCTCGCTGGCTACGAGCTGAATCGTGGTACTACCAAGAATGGCGACGAGTTCATCAACGGCACCATTTCTCTGATTGTTGACGAGAATGGCACTACCGTCGATAAGATTCGTGTTTTCGCCACTCCTGTGTGGAAGAAGTCCGGTAAGGCCAATGGTAACTTTACCATGCTCGACAAGATGGAGCAGGGTGAGTTCCAGGTCGGTGCTGATAACGGTGAGTGGCTGGCCATCCAGGGCACTATCGACATCAGCTACTTCCCTCCCCGCAATCCCGATCCCAATGATCCCGAGCCTGCTCGTTCTCAGCGCGTAAACGCCACTTTCATCAACGCCAATACCAAGAAGGTTTACCAGAACACTTGGAGCTGCGACTACCTCATGACCAACATCCGTGAGATTGAGGCCGACCCCGAGCGCAATCTGGACCGTTATGTCCGCGTCCACGGTTATGTGGTTGACGAGTACAACGAGATCCTTCTCGAGGCTGAGTTCGATGTCCGTAAGGAGGCGGCTATCAACTACTTCCTGGGCCTCCAGGCAAGCGAGGATATGCCTTACTTCGTGTCTGTCGGCGGCGAGATGACTATGGTTGTTCGCTCCGTGACTATCCCCAACGCCATCGGCGACGATGAGCACCGTGAGTTCACCAATCTGCGTTGGTGCGTAACTCGCATCAATCCTACTCCCTACACCTTCGGCGACGAGGCTGACATTACCGTTGACCAGTACAACGAGTTCAAGGCCAACCTCCAGGAGAAGAAGGCCGAAGCCATGAAGGACGACAAGGAGCCTGACCTCGCGTTCTAATTAACTGAAAGGAGAAGAAGTCAATGACATATGAGGAAAAGATTGCTTTACTCAATGGAGACGACTTCTTCTCCTTTTTTGAGTATATGAGAGCGCAACCTCGATGGGTCAACAGTGCCGGTAAGCGTGCAATACAGCTTATCGGCCTGTGCCATCATGGTGAGAATCACTCTGCGTTATTTGACCCATCAACTCTGAAAGTCAACTGTTTCAGTGAGTGTGGCGGCGGTATGCTGCTTCATACTTGGATTAAGCGAGCACTTGACTTGCCTGATCCAGAACTTGCTAAGCAGTTCATGGAAGATTACATCGCTGGACAGCGAATTGATTTAACTGGGCGCGTACCAATTAGTGTTGACTTCTCTTACAAAGAGCGGCCTTTTAAGATTGAACATATTGAACCTCTTCAGCCAATTCGACAAGATATTCTTGATGAGCTTTATGAAGAGCAGTTCACCCAAGCGCCAGATGTAATGAGAAAGTTAAGATGGCATACAGAGGATAAGATCGATGTCGATATTCTATTGAAATATGATGTAGCGTATTTTCCAAGGAATGGCACAATCATTCTTCCTCACCATAATGTTAATGGTAAGATAGTTGGTTTGTATGAAAGAAATTTCAGAATGTTGCGAAAGGATTTCTATAAACTCTATCCAGGTGCGCCATTTCAAGCCGCGATGTGGTTTCCAAGAGCAAAGTATGTCCCTCTCATAAGAGATGAAAAATATAGGGAGATGTTGCCAAATGAAGAAAAGACTTCTTGGAGTTTCCCTAATAGCCTTAATTTGTACGGGTTGCACATTGCTGCTCCTTACATTAAGGAAAGCGGGGAAGCGATCATATTTGAGGGTGCCAAGTCGGTAATGCTTGCGCACCAGTGGGGCATTAAGAATTGTGTTGCCTCACATACTTTTGGTTGTCATGCTAACCATATCAATATGTTATACGAGCAGGGCGCCAGAAAAATCTTCTTTGCTTTTGACAAACAGTATCAAGAGCAAAGTGACGAAGACCATGACTGGTATCTATATAATAAGAGAACAACTGGCATGGCGGCGAAAATAAAAGATGAAGGCGGACTTCAGTGTTATCGAATTATTGATATTCCAAATACTGGAGCGCCGCTTGACCATAAAGACGCACCAGTAGATAAAGGTAAAGAAAAGTTCTTGGCGCTACTGGAAGCCGCGCATAAAAGTCGTCCTCTCTGGCCGGAAGAGCCGCAAGATTTGGGCGAGATGCCAAGAAGAACCAACTTTGTTAAAGACGAAAGAGTCTCGCAAGTTGCATTAAAATTGCAAAATAGTGATACGGTAGGTGATACAATTTGGTCCCTTTTACACCCGAACAGCGAGCAGTAATGGATTATGTTCTGGAGCAAGTTCATGACCCTAATGGGCATAATACCATTATCTCTGGTTCTGGCGGGACAGGTAAGACAACAGTAATCTGTGAACTTATCTGTCAACTTCTCAGCGAAGGGTATGCAGTTGCAGTTACCGCAATGACAGGTAAAGCAACCTCAGTTCTCCGAAATAAAGTCTGGAAGGCGATTGAGGAAAAAGAACTTGAATTTGACAAAGATAAGCTCTGCATTGAAACTGTGACGAAGATTACGAAGAAAAGTAGCGTCTTAGGCACAACTTCCGATGGAAGCACCAAGTTCACAAATACTTGGCGTGACCCGAGGGCGTTTCCATATGATGTTCTGTTTGTTGACGAGCTTTCTATGGTGCCGCAGTTCATCTCTCAATGGTGGATGATGACCAATGCACGAGTCATTGGTTGCGGCGACGAATGTCAACTTCCAGAAGTCAATACATCAGAAGTGGCAAATGATCTTAATTCTTTTAGACATGATCTTCATGTGTCTAAGATGAATTATACTTCTGGCTATGGTGTCAAGGTTTTGAAAACTCTGGCACATCTTCAGCTGCACAAGGTATTGCGGTCTGACAATGACATCGCTTTACTGTGCGGCGATTTGAGAGATTTCACTCAGTCCAAACAGCAACTTCTCTCTCGTATCAAATATTGGGCAGAGAAATCTCCAGATATTTCATACGGAACTTCCAAAGCCGAGATCGAGACTGACCCTGAATGGCAGATTATCTGTTATACCAATAAGTTGTGTGCAGAAATCAATGAGCATCTTTGTATCGGCGGAGACCGTTATCCAGACCTTCACGACAAGATTCTTCTGTATGACAATATCAATCCCCTGGGCATCTATAATGGCGATGTCATGTATTTTGCCGATTTGCTTGATGCGATTGAGCACGCAAAGAACCGCAAGCGCCCAATCTATGTTTGTGTGAAGTGGCAAAATCGTATGCCAAAGTCCAGCGGCAATATTTGGGAGCAGAGATTTGCGGCTCAATACATTGCCTACAATAATGCTCTCAGAGAAGCATCTGAAGAGCGTTGGAAGATGGCTCATACAATTATTGAGAATGCTTCTTTAAGTGAGGAGCAGAAAGATCAATATATTGTTGACCTTGATAAGATTGGTCTGTCGAAGACCAATAAAGAAGATGCTCTCGTTGATTTTGTTGAGAAAATGACAAGAATTGACAGAGACACAGCAAATCTTCTTGTTGACCATCTTCCCCCAACTCCTCAGCTCTATTTTGTGAATATTGGTTATGGCTACGCTATTACCACTCACAAGAGTCAGGGTTCTGAATATGACAATGTTTGTTATGTTCTTGAGCGCTTCGATAAGCCGCTCGTCTATACTGGCCTTTCAAGAGCCAAGAAACGACTTAAAGTCGTAAACATCACATCTACAAAGTAAAGGAGATGAGTGAATGTACTTTGGTTGCCACAATCATACTGAATACAGCAATATTACAACTGGTCTGGACAGCATCAATAAGCTGGAAGACCTTGTAAATAAAGCCAAAGAGTTCGGTATGCGCGGTATTGCCATTACAAATCACGATAATCTCTCAGAAGTTATTGAAATCAATCGTATGCAAAAGAAACTGCGCGACGCCGGTGATAATTTCGTTCTTGCCATTGGTAACGAGATTTACCTCGTCGATAGCTATGATCCCAACGATAAGCAGAGAGAGACATATTATCACTTCCTGCTGATTGCCAAGGACAAGATTGGTTATCAAGCTCTGATTGAATTATCGACTCGCGCATGGTATCGTTCAACTGTTAAGTGGGGCAAACGCAGAGTACCTACTCTTAAGTCTGACATCGAGGAGGTTATGGAGTGGGCGCGCGGTCATGTGGTTGCTTCTACTGCCTGCCTGGGCGGCGAGTTCCCCACTTTGATTAACAATGGAGAATACGAGAAAGCAGAGCAGTTCATCGAATGGTGCAATAATCAGTTTGGTAGCGAAGATTTTTATATTGAGCTTCAACCTTCTGATAGTAAGGATCAAACTCTTTTTAATCAACGCGCTGTTGACTTTTATAACGGCCGGGCGCAGTTCATCATCACAACCGACGCGCACTACCAGAACGTAGAAGATTTCCCGGTCTTCGAAGCCTTTCTGAGAAGCAAACAAGAGGATCGTGAAGTTAAAGAGTATTATACTTTCGCCAGAATGATGGACGAAAGAGAAATCTATGAACTTATGTGCAAGATGGATATTCGTCCACAGTTTGTAGACAGATGTTTTCTGAATACTCTTCATATCGCCGACCAGATTGAGTTCTATGATTTGGCGCAAGATCCTCGTATTCCCAAAGTTGAACTGCCCAAGATTCAACTCCAGCTCGGTGGCTGGGAAGTCGAGTTTGTTCGTAACTATTCTACTATTGCATGGGCATTAGATAGTGACGATTATCAGACTAAGTATTGCATCACTTATTGTCTGAATACCGCAAAAGAGCGAGGACTGATAAATGATGAGTACATGGAAAGGCTTGAGGAAGAGTTCGATACGTTCAAGTTCCAATCGGAGGCGTTCAACGACAACTTTTTCGCGTACTTTAATACTATGCAGCATTTTCTTGAGCTGGCTTGGAGTATTGATTGCGCTGTTGGTCCCTCCAGAGGTTCTGCCTCCGGCTCTCTCCTCTGTTATCTTATGGACGTGGTTCAGTGTGATCCTATTCAGTACGGCCTCTACTTTTGGCGATTCGCTAACAAAGTTCGTACTTCTCCTCTGGACATTGACACTGATTTTCAACCTTCTAAGCGTCCTGAACTTTTTGCCGCAATAAGAAAAGAACGCGGCGAGCTGGGTATGACCCAGGTAGCCACATATCGTAAATTGACCTTGAAAGCGGCCATCGGCAATGCCGCTCGTGGTTACAGAAGTGAGGAATTTCCCAATGGTCTGGACAGCGATATTTCAACCTATCTCTCCAGCCTTATTGAGATTAAGCGCGGCTTCGTTGCGACGCTCAAACAGACTCTCGAAGGCGATGAGACAACAGGATATTCTGTCAACCACAGCTTTATCAAGGAGTGCAACCAATATCCTGGCCTTTTGGACATTATCAAAAAGATCGAGGGCCTAATCGTCGGGTCAGGAACGCACGCTGCTGCCGTGATTTTGTTTGACGACCAAGACCGTTTAACTAATCATTGTTCTCTTATGCGTGCACCGAACGGTGATATGTGCACCGCCTTAGACCTCCATACAGTGGAAGAGGCTGGATGTTACAAGTACGATTTCCTTTTGTTGTCCACGCTCGATATTCAGGCCGCGTGCTTCGATTTGCTGAAGAAAGATGGTTTGGTCGATAAGGATTTAACACTCAAACAGTGTTTCCGTAAATATATCAATCCCAATACCATTGACTTTAACAATCCTGAAATCTGGGCAAAACTTTATAACAATGAAGTGCTCTCTGTATTTCAGTGGGATGCCGCTTCTGGTCGTAAAGGTATCCTGGCAACTCATCCTCATAACCTTGCCGAGCTTACTTCTGTCAATGGTTTGATTCGTCTGATGACTCAAGAAGGTGAAGAGGACCAGATTGAAAGATTCTGTCGTATCAAAGATGATCCAGAGTCTTTTGAAGAGGAAATGGTTAAGGCTGGATTGAGCGATGAACAGCGTCATATTATGCACCAGGAACTCGATAGATACAATGGTTGTGCGGCGACACAGGAAAGTTTCATGGTATTGAGCCAGTTGTTGGCTAAATACACATTGAAGCAAGCCGATGCGCTTCGTAAGACCGTTGCGAAGAAGAAAATGAATGAGATTACTAAGCAGAAAGAGTTGTTCTACTCTCAATGCGAAGGTACTCAGGAGGTAAAAGATTATCTATGGAAGGTAGTAATTCAACCGTCTCTCGGATATGGCTTCTCCCTCAATCATGCTCTTCCTTATTCTATCATCGGCGTCCAGTGTATCCTTATGGGTGGTATCCTCTTCCCGCCCATTTACTGGCAATGCGCTTGTCTCCTTCAGAGAAGCGGAGCATTGGACGGTAAGGGTGCCAACTACAACAAGATTGCCAAAGCAGTTGCTACATTGGTAAGTCAAGGAGTGAATATTACCCCTATTGACATCAATGTAAGTCAGGCAGATTTCTCTGTTGATAGCGAAAATAATACCATCCACTATGGTTTGGCTGGCGTGAAGGGCCTCAAAGATAAGGTTATGGCCAAGATTTTCGAGCTTCGCCCATTCGAATCTTTGCAGGATTTCATTGAGAAAACTGCCGCTGATGTCACTTCAATTGTGACACTCGTAAAGGCCGGAGCATTCGACAGATTCGGTCTGAGATCAGATATAATCAAGGAATTGGCAGAGATTAAAGCTGATACGAAGAGCCGACTGAATGGCCAGAATCTACTTATGATTAGTAGACTTGGCCTTTGGCCGCAGGATACTGAGGAGTTAAAATTCTCTCAAAGAGTTTATAACTTTACTCATTACATGAGTCAGTTGAAGGCCGCTGAGCAAAAACGTCTTGGGGAAAAAATTGACTATTATCCTCTTAATAGCCGTTGCCTTGATTTCCTTGAAGAAATTGAATTTGACGTAGGTTGCATTGATAACGATAATCAACTGCCCCAATTTTATTGGAAAACCTATTTCGACAGCTGGATGATCTGTATTAAGAATTATCTTAAAGAGCATCAAGAAGAAATGCTTAAAGCCGTCAATGACAAGCAAATCTCTGATTGGCTGGACAAGTATTTCAATAAGGAACAAGGTTATGCTGAGTGGGAGATTGAGACTATGGGCCTCTGTTTCCAGGAGCATCCTATGGTTCATGTCAATAACATCTCTAACTTTGACGATTTGCCGACTGAACCTGAAGTTGGCAGTCTATATAAAGTGCCGAGCGGCCGAGTAATTCCCATTTATAAGCTGACAATGATTGCCGGCTATGCCATTGCAAAAGACAAACTCCACAGTTCAATTACTTTGTTAACTGCTACTGGTCCTGTTGAAGTAAAATTCCGTAAGCAGCAATTCGCATCTTACGATAAGCAGGTTTCAAAAGTAGTGGATGGCAAGAAAAAAGTAGTTGAAAAGAGTTGGTTGAATCGTGGCGTTGCTCTGATTATTCATGGTATGCGTCAAGACGATATTTTCGTTGCTAAGACCTATAAGAATAGTCCTATGCGCCACACAGCATATAAGATTACAAAGATTCTTCCTACTGGAAAGTTTGAAGTCCAGAAGGAAAGAAAATCTGGAACATTGGAGGATAGCAACGAAAATGACGACTAATGGAACTTCTTCTTCTTATTACGATGAACATGGGCTTCCCATTGAGCCTGGCGAGGAGTATATCGAACACGCCATTCTGACAGTACCCAGTAATGACCCTGTAAATCATCCTTCCCACTATACCAGTGGGAAGTATGAGGTCATTGATATTATCGAAGACCAGCTCGGCCCTGATGGTATCCGCGGTTTCTGTCTTGGCAATGCGGTTAAATACATCTGCCGCGCAGGAAAGAAAGATCCTACTAAGACTCGGCAGGACCTTGAGAAAGCGATTTGGTATATCAATCATTATCTGGAGGTCATGCCCAAGTGAGACAAGAGTTTATTGAATGGCTGAATCTCTGCTGGAATGACTTCTATGAGGTATGGTCGCCAGAAGATTGTGAACAGCATATCGTAAAATATGGGCCGTCCAGTGATGTAGATAAGTTCATTACACTTATCAATCGTCTTTATGGGTGCCGCGCTCAAGATTGTCCTTGGGGGGTAGTAAAATCTGAGGACATGAAAGATAATAAGTTCCTGATTTTCCTTAAAGGAAAGTCGATTGAAATTCGTCCCTTTGATGACGATATTTACAATGTAGATTTAGTAAAGGAGGAAGGTTAATGGACAAAGTAGTTGACTTTGCCACCGCCAAAACAAAGCATGATTTGGCGGCTTTGAACCAGAAAGAAGAGAAAACTAATCGCATCAAAGAGGCGATTAAGAAACTGCCAGGGTATCGTGGAGATGTTCCCAGCAAGAATACCATCCGCGGGCTGCCTGACTTGAAGCCTGGCCAAATCTTCTGGGTAGAGATGGATAAGAAGGCATATGTGGTTGCTGCGTTGAACGGCAAGAAAGTGACCATCAAGGCGCTTGATGAAACTGCCAGTGTGTCCACCAATATGACCATTTATGACATGAATAAGAGCATCGTGTCTAAGGAACCTCTCTACGACCTGGAGAAAGATCCTGACAATCTCGCCGACCGTGTAGTCACATGGTTTAACGAGGATTGTCCTCCCAATACCTACTATCTGCTGTATGGCCGCGACATCCACTATGTGACCCTCATCAAGACTCCTGATGGATTTGCTACCAATCCTTCCACTTTCAACCAGTTGGTTGATTTGATTAAGGACGTCGGAGACCTCATCTCTATGGACTTCAATACAGAGGACGGCGCCTCCTGCGTTGAGATTTGGATTCGCACCAGAAACTCTGATGCTGAACTTCTCTATCTCATGCCCTACGATGCCGCGCTCGTGGTATTTGAGTAAAAATAGGCATAAAAAAAGAACCCCTCCGGTTTCCCGGAGGGGTCTTTCTTATTTTAAGGAGAAGCGATTAAGCCTTTACGACAGTGTACTTATCGCCTTGCTGCTCTGTGGTATAACCAGCAGCGCAGAAGTTTGTTCCTGGGCCCTCGGCGAGGTTATTTGCAGGATCAAACTTGTTGAAAGTACCACCAGTTACTTCAATGGTAGCAGTACCATCTTTGTAGTTGGCGTCAAGACAGTTCAGAGTGAAGCGCTCATCGCCGCCAAGGGAAGGTTCAGTCAACTGCTGAATGGAGTAATCGCCGCCTTCGATGACGAGATCGCCTTGCTGGACATAGCAAGCAGTGATGTTACCAATAAAGGTACCATCCTCGATTGTCAGCATAGAGCCATTCTGAACATCAACGCAATAGCAGTCATTCTCAAGAGCATGAACTGTGCCATTGCCAGTGATGGTTACATTGGCGCCATTCTCGACAGCAATCAGACTGATGATGCCACCTGCTGGGTCATAGACCGGAGTAGTATTGGCAATGGTGTGGCCATTCAGATTGATAGTTACATCTACGCCATCAATGATGATTGGCTTGTCATAATCCTGGTTGAATACAAGAGTATCGCCATCCTTCAGGGCTGCAACGGCTTCGGGAATTGTAGCATAGTCTACATCTCCGATAGAAGCGCCAGTTGTAGGCTCTTCGGGATCAGGATCAGGTTCGGGATCAGGCTCAGGAGTTGTACCGCCAATAACAGTAAACTCACCAGTACCGTTCTTGTAACCAGTGCCACCGACAGGAACAACATAGCTCTTGCCAGTAGGAGCAACATGAACGTTGATTTCAGTCTTATTGCCAGAAATCATAACTGGGAAGTTAGCTGTAGTATTTTCCAAATCAGGCTGATCTGGAGTCTTATGCTCGGTGCCCAGACGAACGTCAACAGGTGTGTCAGTATCGAAAGAGCAGCCAGTGATACTTACATTATTGATGTAAGACTGGCCTTTATCCATTGGGATATCGCCTGCGCCTTCATCGGAAGGACCACCACGCTGAGTTACCTTAAAGGCAGCCTTAGCGCCGCAGTATCCAACAAATTCACAGTTCTCAAGCTCAACAACTGCACTCTTTACACCAATCAGATTGAGGTCAACAGCATAGTCACCAGCGATTCCGGTATCAGTGCCGGTAGCGCAATTTTCAATCTTACAATTCTTCAGCTTGAAGACACGAGCATCAGCAGTATAGATACCCTTGCCGGTGAAGTCCTTAATCACACAATCCTCGAAGGTCAGATAGGCATTACGTGCACCGTTTGCCTCGGGTCCGTTGTTGTTGTCATGCAAACCAAAACTTCCGTTCTGTAAAGTCATGTTCTTTACAGTTACAGAAATTGGCTCGTTGTTAGAAGCCAACGTAATCCCCTGCTCAAGGATAGTGGACTTACCCTCCTCGGTAGTACCTTGGAGGGTAATGTCCTTATCAACTGTGAGTTTTTCGCTGACGGAGCCATCACTTAATTGGATGGTGGAACCAGCGGGGGCGTCAGCCAAGACGTCGGAGACCTTAGTCCCAGGTTCGTTCAGGTCGACGCCGATTAAGGGTTTTCGTCACCAGGCTTGGTGTCAATCAGACCCTGACCAGGAGTAATGGTACGAGGACCACCAGCGTCTTGGTTGAAGCGCTTGTAGTTCTCACCGGACAGGTGTCCAGCACCCATAGTACCAGTATCGGAGTAATCCAGATTCTGGTGAGGCTCAAGGGAGCGATCCTTCCACAGGTACTCACCATCAGTATCGTTATTGTACTTATAACGACGATAGGAGGTAGGATCGGAAGTAGCGATACCAGCAGAGCCGCCGTCGTAGTTGTCGTCAGCATCCAGAATCTGAATGTCAGCGAGAACCTTACGAGTCAGGTCGAACTTGCTGAAGTCAGGATATGCGTCGCCGGAGAAGGTGAAGGTAGAAGGATCACCAGTTGCGGCAAGAGTGAAGGTCAGAGCTGTGGTTACCTTAAACTTAGGAATCACGAACTCAACAGGCAGGTCTACGCCATCGGAAGCGCGACGGACAAGAGAGGAGCCCTCAACATAGAAGTAAGCGCCAAACTTGTCAGGCAGGATGGAAACCTGGGTTGCATCGTGAGTATACTCAACATAGTAGTCAAGCAGTACGATGTCCTGATACAGGATGGAAGGAACGTTTACCTTGTAAACGAAGTCAGAGCCTTCCTTGAATGCCTTAGGCTGAGCAATGCCGCCGGAAGGAGCCAGCAGGTAGCTATACAGAGAATCTTCTGTTGTATCGCCCCAGAACTCGCCATAGTTAGCAGCACTGATGGTACGCATATACTGAGCAGAATCGCCCCAAGCGGTTACCCAGTTGCCCTCAGCGGAAACGGTGTCATAGTCTACATAGTAGGCTACCTGGTCGTCAAATACGCCACAAGCATCCTTGCCGACAGGATCAGGATACTCTTCGACGGACATTGGGTTGTTATACAGGTCAAAAGCAACGAAGGAGTCTTGGCTCTTGAACTTGCAGAGATAGGAGTGACGCTTAAACTCGTCATCCTCCTCATTAGCCTCCAGGTTAATCTGGAGAGGCATACCGGAAATCTCACCAGCGTCGTCCAGAAGCATTACATAAATGCTAGCGTTCTGACCAACATAAGGCTTACGAGTAAGCCAAATATTGTTTACGCCGCCACGAGGAGCATAAGTGCCCTTAACGGTGCCATGCTCGGTCTCGTCACCAGTAACGGCATCAGCAGCGCCGCCGGCAGGATACAGAGAGGTGTCGTCGTCGTAAACGTTCTTGGTCTGATCGGTATCAATCTGGTTATTGGTTGCCACAGAATACTTCTCAGTATAGTGAGCAATCACGCTACGAGCGTCGGGGTGAGAACCAGGAAGATGCTTATTGCGGGCAGGAATCAGATCTGCACCGGAAAGAATAGCCAGACCCTCATTGGACAGCAGAGCCTCCTCGAAGTTGAAGGTCAGGGTCTTATCGCCCTCATAGGAGAGCAGACGAGCATTACCGCGGCCACCAGTTACATAGGAGACCTCAGCGGCAACCTCAAGAGTAGAAGTCTTGACAGTGTCAAAGATAAGCACAGGCTCGCCGGTACGGAAAGTCTTCGCACCGAGAGTGAACACAGACTTAGCCTTGAAATAGACGTCAATGGCTTCACGAATTGCCCATTTCATATAGCAATATTCCTCCTATTAAAAGATTTTGCCTTTTAATCAAGGTATTGAAACATCTCATAAGAGTGTTTAACCTTCAAGAGTTCCAATAGAATCATTGTCGTTCTCTGGGTCACGCATCATCCAGTGAACAAGTTTATCCTCATTCTTTGCGCCAGCCAAACGGCTCTTGACATCAAGATCATACGCCTCCCATGCTAAGTAGGTTTGCATCAAAGAGTTTAGCTATAAAATAGTCATCTCAGTGACGTCCGATAGCGAGTTTGCCGTTGCTATTGCGACAGCTCGTATGTATCTAGCCAAGAAGCCTTTCGACTTAGACTGTGGCTACATAGCAGCGAGCCTCGCTCGCGCTTTCTTCATCTTTTCAGCGATTTGCGCCGCCAGCTTGTTTGCTGGATTGAACTCCTCTTTTGAACCGCTCAATAAAGAAGCACCTCCAACAATTCCGATTAACTCCTAAAAGTCATCGAATTGTTCTGGCTCAATGTTGATTAGCTAATCCTTATTCTAAATGATTAAGGATCGCGGACCAATATTGATCTTAGTCGTAAAAAACAACTGAAGAAAATTATTCAAAAGCGCCCGGACATCTTTGATGCCTTCCATCTTTTGGGTCAATGATTCGTTAAAAATCATCCAATTTGTTACATCGGGTGATTCTATGTGAAGCTACTTTTTATTCATTCGAAATATCGACAGAGCAATAAAGTAGTTCTGCTCACCAAGCATTGCGATCTCTCGCACTCTTGGCTGATGTATTGTTATTCCGAAAGCCTCAACTGGAATATCAATACCAGTGACGAGCATTAGCTCGTCAATGTTAAAATCAATCAAAAGACAGGAGTGGGTCCTTCCTTAGGATGCAACTTTTTGTCGTCCTTATAGGTTTCGACATTGTAATACAACGAAAGGCCTCCCTGTGCTTCGTTAATGATGAGCTGCTTAGCGCCCATAAAGTCAGCCACCTGAGTGCCAATGACAAAATCATTGTTAATCATACCGTCAATCTCGCCGGCAATGCAGTAGGGGCGCAACTTGAAATTATCCAACAACCAGAACTCATACGGCACAAGAATATCAAATCCAAGTTGGAAAGACCTGAACGTGGTTTGATCTTCCATAGGCACGAAATTATCCAGCGTGATAATCACATAGGGCTTGGCATCATGGTCAATAGTCAGTTTAGGGACAATTCTGATCTGATTATTGAGCAATGAATACGCTTGTTCTTGATTTAACTTTGGCAGCTCCAAAGCGTGTTTATCGGTGTAATAAAGAAGGCGCTTTAAGCGCTCATTCTTTAATAACCTATCCACTACCAGTGAGAGCGTGTTTTCAACCGAAGCGAATGATGAATAACGTCCCAACATGGATTTCTCACTTTGTGATCGCAGTAGTGGCATCTTATTCCTCCTTCTCGTTACATCAATGATTCAACCTAGACGTGTTTCTGGTATAGAGTTCCGTTTGGCATCTAATAGCCAATGGTAAAAGCGCCTGACATCATTGAATCCCAATAAACATGAATCTACTGTGCGTAAACATCATCTGTTTCTTGGAATTTAGCAGGGATACGATCCTATGGTCTAGCGCCTTCATTCTCTACAATAATCCATTTACCGCCGGCGACAATTGCTTTGAACTCCACTCTAAATCGAGGCTTAATGACGAGCGGACCTTCAATACCGTATTCTGTCGGATATTCGGGAATGACGGGTTGTACATTCCAGGTATTCATAATGTTCGTTTCAACATCGTCCTCTACCAAGTTAGTATAGTACCTGGAGCAGTTCATTTGCAGGACGCCCGGCATCGAAATGTCGTCAATCTAATCTACCTTATAGGTAAAGCTCTTCAGTAAGAACTTTTGATATTGATTGAAATACGCCCTGTTTTGTTGATTGGCCGTAGCCAATACAACGAGGTTTGCATTTGGTAGGTCGGCAGAACCAAATGTTGTATTCGTAGACGTGAAATCTGGATTGGAAGGGCCAACCACAGAGATAAGCGTCTCTTGTACTTCACGATTGCCGTCTACCCACTGAACTTTATAATCACAACGGCGACATTGGCCTCTAAAGTAGGCAAGTTCAGTTAAATCTCGTGCGTAACAAATCCAGTAAGTACCGGTATTGTCCCACCGAAATACATCGCCGACGGAGTACCGGGCATCGAACGGAACTGATAACAGTTTCGTATCGTAGTCCATATTCTAAGTAACTGGATTGAATAAACCAACTGTTTGCTTATCCATCCCAGGATACTTCGTAAATTTCGCCGCCTGATAGGAGTATTTAGTAGCAGAAAGCATTGACCAGAGTTTATCTCTAATCATGCGGTCCTACTGTGGTGCTCCACCATAGTAGTTGAGGCGGCGTTTCATGCCTTCATAGCTCATGCTACCGCTCCTTAAATTTGAATTGATTTCAATTCAGAGATTGCTTCAAAGATACGCTTACGGAAAATCATTTTGTCTTCCGCATAATCGAGCGCCATCAATTTAGCAATCAATACCATGAAATGAGGATTATCCTCAAACATCTTGTTATACCCATACAGCTCATCAACCACGGTGTGGCGCTGAGACTGCCAATCTTCTTCATTCTCATACATAGGTAAGAGTTTGAAGATCTGATTTGTCAAACGGGTATTGTTATACTTCCAAGCATCGGGGCCAAACTTAAACTGTTTCGCCATACTACATCTCCTTTTTCTCAGTGCATTCTTTTCGCCAACAAATCAAATGTTGACTCATAGTTGCCTGTTGGCCCCACTCTACGACGAGAGTGCAACATCTGCAGGCGCCTATGTTCATTTTTTGTGTTCGTCATAAGCGTCATGAGACGTTGGAGATGAGAGGCCTGGCTGGTCAGCTTGAAGTCAGTACCTGAGAACTTCTGTCGAATTACATCAATAGAAGTGATTTGGCGCTAAAGCCAAATCTGAAGCATACCATACGCGAGAATATTGCGTTCTTCGCGAGAAAGGTCTACGTTGAAGGAATCTCCTACAATATCAATCGGCTTATCTGGAAATTCAAACAAAGGAAGAGAAGCCTCGAGAAGCTCTCGACAATCGGCTCGTGTCTCCTCCTCTGTAATTTCCATATACATATCATCGGTAATTAACGCGAAAAACGCATCATATACCTCGTTAAGAGAAGTCACATTAACCCTCCCTCTTACGGAGTCTCTCCTTTGGTTTCTGAGCGGTGGGAGCTGTGCCTTCTGGCTTTTTCATAACCTCAATGGCTTTGAGTGTATCAAAACCTGTTTTCTGCTTGAGAGCTTCCATCTTATTAAGGTCGGTCATTGGCAGCTGCCAAGCGCGAGCCTTAATGAGATCAATAACTCCTGATGGAGCGTATTCAAGTGTTTCTTTAAACAGCTCAAGGCTATCCTCGAGAATACACTTATCAACGTCCTCGATAAGCCAGAAATATTCAATAGGGGCATATGGCATTGTCTTATTTACCCATTCCTCGTCCTGAACCATAAGCTCATTACGAAGAAGGGAAGCGCCGCCATCAATTTGCCAGAGAGCGTTCAGCTCTTGTTCAGAAAGGTCTTTACTCTCTCCTGGAACGAACACTCTACGAATATTCAATTCGGGGAGAGAGTAGACCACATTTCCATCGCTTCGATTGATTACTTTCATGTTATTACTCCTTTATCTCAAAATCAATCGTTACTGATTAGTTCCAGTTGCCGGGAACGTTATCAATAACAAGGCCCTTGTTGCGGAATACCGCCAGATTGTTAGTGGTGATGATACCAACACCGAACTTCTGGTAGGTCTGCAGCTCGGTAGACCAGTCGCGGTTCTCAAACTCCTTGACGTGAGTCTGACCCTCGAACACGATCTTGACGGGCTTCTGGTTGTTGGTTGGGAAGATATAGATATAGGAAGGATCAATGACCTTAGTGGCATTGGTCTCATCGGTGAAGGACTGGGGCAGAACCACTACGGGGAAGCCCTTATAACGAGTGAAGTAACCGTTGTTCCAACGCTCGTCCTTCATGGACTCGGAAATCCAGTTGTCAGAAGGCAGCAGAGTCATAGCAGCTTCCAGAGTGCAATAAATGGTAGGAGTACCATAAATAGCAATAGTCTGGAGCAGACGGTCGAACTGAGCCTCGTCGAAGTTTGCTGCGCTTACCTTGTTGGTAGCGGGGAAAGCCTCGATAGCAGCAACGAGAGCCTTAGCAATCTCCTTATAGACTGCCTCGGACATACCCTCATTGATGATGTCGAGATAATCAGACCACTGCACGCGGCCATCGAGGAACTCCTCAAAGCCAATACGAGCAGCTCCGCCGTAAGCGGTTGTCTTGATGGTGAACTTCTCGTCAGCAAGCTCAAAAGCCTCATAACGACCAGCCAGCGCAACGCGAGTTACGAACTGCTTTGCACGCTGCTCACCAATCTTACGGTGATACACCATAGTGTCACCCTGTGCAATAGTGGTTACATCGGCGAACATACCATAAGTGTCAAGAACGTTCTTGGGCATTACGGTATCAAGAGTCTGCTCAATCAGAGAGAAGACAGTGTTCTTGTTCTCACGCCACAGCTGTGGAGTGCCAGCGATCTCCTTCAGGTTGGCCTGAAGAGTATCGTTCAGGGAGTCATAGGAAACTTCCTGGCCATTCAAGGAGTACTTACCAGAAGGATTCTTCTTGGACATCAGTACCTTAGCAAGAGCCAGGTTATCAGCATATACGAAAGCCATCTGTAAATCCTCCTTTCAATTAGGCTCCCATGGCCTTGCTCATCAGCTTAACGCCGGGCTGGCCATCGGGCATGGTGTAGACCTTGGTGACCTCAAACTGATAAGTAGTGTTGGTGCCCTTGGTCTTAGTCAGGTAACCGTCATCGCCAACGTACAGTACGTCGCCGACTGCCAGGGAATCAGGCTCCTCGTTGATAGTGTTTGTGGTGTAAGCATCGTTGTCGGGCACAATACCGATCAGCTTGGGATACAGAAGGCCGTCCACCTTATCGGCAGCACGATCAACGAAATCGGAATAACCCATACGCTCGTCATACAGTTTCTTCTCAGAGTATACGAGGTAAGGCTTTGCAGTAGCAGGTGCAGCCCCAGGCAGAACCGCGATGCGGCCCATAGGAGAAGTCTCAGTGGTGTCGGGGATTACACACAGGAACATACCGTTCTCAAGCTCTGCAATAGGTGTTGCGGCGCCAGCGTCCTCATAAGCGGGAGCCTGGGCCTCAATGTAACCGAAGGTAATACCGGAAAGACGATTAGCCTCAACCTGGCCATACTTGCCTTCGGTCTTTACAAAAGTAGCAGGCATTACTTTGTATCTCCTTTCAAAAAAGTTTATAACCTTTTTATCAAGAAAAACTGATTAAATTTTCAGTTCTTTCTTCTTGTCAAGCTCTAAGGCCTGAATGAAAAATTCAGGGAGTCCGTCCAGAGAGTGATCTACTGCAGCAGCGCCTGCGACGCTAACCTGGAATCCAGTAGAAGGATGTCCGCTGTTCTTCTGCTTACGAGCATAAGTTACAGCGAGCTTGGACTCGATTTCATCGAGAGAATACTCATCGAGCTTCTCTACAACAGGCTTCATCTCTTCCTCAGTGAGCATCTCACTGTAAGATGTTACCATTGCTTGTTTCTTTTCTTTCTCTTCCTCGGCTGCTTTGGCGCGATAGCCATTCAGCTCATTGGTAAGAGTTTCAACTTGAGACTTCAAATCCTCAATCACTGCAGCATAATCGACTGCTGGAGTGCCTTCAGGCTCGGCAGCAGGCTCTGTGCTAAACTGTGTTGTAGGCTCAGTAGGCTCTGGGTCAGCGGCAGGTTCAGCACTTGGCTCGCCGCCCTCTCCGTTTGTGGAGTAAGTTGCTGCTCCGGGAATGTCGCTTGGATCTGGATTCCCGACTGCGGAGTCAGGGATTCCTTCGACGCCCTCTGGCTTTGGATCATCTCCATCGCCATCTGCTGCGAAATTTCCCTTCTTCTTTTTCTTCTTGTCGTCGTCGTCTCCGCCATCATCGGTTCCGCCATCATCGGTTCCGCCATCGGTTCCGTCGCCGTCATCAGATTTTGGATCATCGCCTTCTCCTTCTCCTTCACCTTCTCCTTCGTCTTCGTCATCTTTTTTCTTCTTAAAGACTCCAGCACCAGCAGGAGCAGGTGCAGGCTCAGGAGTAGCTGCAGGAGCAGCAGGAGCGCCAGTAGAAGCAGTAGAAGCGGGATCTTGTGTTGCAGTTACAGTAGTGCCACCAAGTGGCTCAACAGGCTCGGGAGCAGGAGGCTCCTTAACAGACCAGGTCTGTCTTACGGCCTGCATCTCACTATCAAGCTCGACTGTGTCTTCGCTTGTGATAGTCAGATTCACGCGTACATATTCGAGAGACTCGCGATCTTGGAGAATAACAAAGATGGTGCCGCCCTCAGAGTAAATACCCTGAATGTCGTATTTCATCTCAGCTCCACGATTGCGCAGCTGCATATATACTGCGTCAGTCAGATTCCAGCCAAGCTGAAGAGCGTACTCAAGAGTAATCTTTTCAGGCTTAGGCTGAAGTTGCCCATTCATGACGTAATACCTCCTTCCTAAGATATTCTCCACTTGCTCAGCAAGGCTCTCATACTGTTTAGTATAAGAGGACATTATCTTAGCCCCTTCAAAACAGGGTGCATAAGCATCACCAAGAATACAGAGCTTGTCAAGGGTAGCGGCAGTAAAAACGAAAACATCGCCTTCATAGTAGCCGCTCATGGTTTGCTCATCGAGTTCCATTGACTGCCCTTTATTCAATGCTTGGGAGGCTTCCTCGTATTGCCGAGTCCATAGATAGGCTTTACACATCAGATAAGTTCTGACTTGGCCATCTTCCATAAAGTCTTGATACCAAGGAGCATCAAAACTTACAAAACCATAGGGCTTTGTAATATCTTCAATGTTCACTTGACCATTGGAAATGGTCACCTTACGGCTATGTTGAACAAAGTCACCGGACTCTTTGTCGTAGAAGCCTACTACAGGAGCGCCAGGAAGGGTCGCAGCAATTTGACGACCAACCTCTTTGTTAATCACAGTATTGTTCTGATTGGGATTTTCTGAAACATAACATACCTTAATGGTAGCTTCGGTAACAAGCTCGTTAATCGGCTTGGTTTCCAGAACTTCCATGGTATTCACAATTGCCTGTGATTCCATCAAGTTCCTCCTTTCTTTGTCGTGATACGCTGGCAAACGGAATAATTTCTTGATTTCGTTTTCCAGACTTACTATTATAACATTTTATAAAATCAAAAATAAAAAAGTTATAAAATTTTTCACGACAAATTTTCTCCTGCATCGCATTTTCGTTTCAACATATACTGGATTTTGTAATGATAAAAATAAAATTTTTGAAATTTTTTGAAATTAAACCATAACAATGGCTTCATTGAGTGACAAGCTCATAGTGGGGTTGTTTCCAAATTGCATGGAAATATTGTTAATCACAAAGTCTCCTGTTACCCCCAATTCTGGGAAATTAAGATGAACGACTTTATTAACATCTAAATACAAAATGGGAATGGTTGTTAAAGATGCCGTTGCATTATAAATTAGATTATTATACAGCATTGCACGAACAGATTCATAACAGGTGCCAAAAGAATTAACTTCTTGGAAGTACTGTAGCTAATCTGGATTTACGAATGAATACGCCTATCCAATAGAGATATAATACTAAGTGTTTTCAATCATTTCTTGGGGTTGGCCAGTATTTTCAATAAATACTAAATCAGGAATTTCTCCTTCAAAGACTTGATTGATTTTAGTATTTTCCTACGCGATAGTCCGGCGACCAATTCTATTCACTCCATAAACGCCGACTCCTGCGCTTGTGTCGATAATATCCAACCAATAGCGCAATTTTTCTGGAGCGATTTTTACATCAACGGTATAACCTGCCCAAGGAGTCTCGTCATTATCTTCTCCAAAATGGTCTTCCCAACTTCTCTGGAAAGAATCCATCCCTTTTAAATCCCAAGTGCTAGACGGATCAAAAATATTTCGCCATTCGGCCATTAACTCTTCATCATAGTAAGAGCCTTCAGTAGAAGTTCCATATGCCAATAATGCCCGACGGTATAGTTCTTCTCTCCAATTAAAATGATAAGAGGCATCCAAATCAGGAAATGCTTCATCGAGACTTAAAGCAGCGACTTCTCCCCAGGTCTCATTAACTTCATCAGGAATGTAAGCATTCTCTACCGCATAGCGAGAAATAGTTCCATCATTTTTATTCATCACTTTACGAATAGTCTTATGACATAAAGAATAGTTATCTCTAATTACCTCAATCTCTTCTTCTGTAACAGGTTTTGGTATATCTTTTGGCCGAACATCAATCGCTAAATGATATCTTACCATTACTTCGCTGTTAGAATCATCTTGCTTAGTTCCCCAACAAATAAAATCATTCTTTATTTTTGAATAATCTGGGTTATAGCCGATCTATGTTACTAAATTCTAATCTGCAAATTCATTGATAAAAGCATCGTCAGTATATCTTGGGAAATATAGACTCTATAAAGATTTATCTAAATCCTGAGTCTATTGAGAAATGTTGCCCTAAGAATCTACGACCTCTACTGTAATTGTTGGGTCGTAATTCAAAGGAGTAACTCCCGTTGCCTGATAATTTTTAATCTATCTGAAATGAAAAATCCCTTCTGCGTCATAGAAATATTCATAATTTCCAAGAGTGGAGACAATTTCGTCAAGGAGATTAGTTACTGTCTACCCCATTTTTAAAATGAGTTCTCCAGGATAAGTTAAAGGCGTTTCTCTATAACCTACTAAATCTCCTTGATAGTAAGTATTTTCAAAACCGGTAACGGGAGGTGCGGCAATAACGAAAGAACGCCCACTGTTCTTAGCATCTATCTCACTTTGAAAATTGATCGGAGTGCTGCCTCGCCATCTTACAACTTTACGGCCGACATCTGGGACATCTTCAATTACAATACGAGAAGGATGCTCTCCGCCATAATGATTGACGGCTTCAAAAATGATTTCTTTAATTAAAGGATACTCAGTAGTATAGTTCCCGTCTTTATCATAAATAATTCTATCGTGGAAACTGGTATTAGCGGGGAGAGTGCCTCCACAAGTTCCATTTAAAAATGCCATCTTGTCCTATAATTCAATACTTACCTATGCAGAAGAGACTGAAATGGAAGAAGAAGCTCTTGTAATAACAAAAAGTCCTTGCTTAAACCAAAGCTCTTCTCCATACTGTGCGTATTGAGGTAAGTGATAAAAAGGATTTTTTAATCCTAAAGACAAAGAGATCTTTTTATCAATAGCAATCAAATTATTTATGTCAGTAATATTCTTTGTGTCCTCATCGAAAACAATGGTTAAAGAACACGTTTTTCTTACAGCAGAGTTAGCGGCTACCGTCATGGAGCCGCTAACTACCTTGCCTTCAAGACGAGCAATAGGATTCTCTGTTTCAAAATCGAGAACCATAATTGCCGCTAAATATTCTCTGACTTTATGCTAATTGAGCTTTAATAAAAAAGATCTATCGTTCATAAAATCAGCCATAAGCTCCTCCTTAACTTACTGCACCAACAGGTATTGTAATATCAATAGTTTGCCCAGAGTCGGTAACTCTAATTTTCAGCTCACTTGCCGCGCAAGCAGCTGCGGGGCGGCTATAAGTAATTACAGCATCTGTGCTAATAGTTATACTATTCGCCCGCCAGCCTGCTGGCATAGAGGTAATGGTAAATGCAGGAGCAGCTAAGCCAGTAAAGCCGGGCTTAATATTCACTGTGCCACCTGTATTTACTCTTCCATCTGGAATTGCTCTTGCCGTAGCATCTGGAGTATAAGTTAATGCTTCTCCGCTAACGGCTCCCGCTGGAATCCGAATTGTAATCTAAGTAGTTGGACTAGCAGAATCTGCGACACTAACTACAACCTCTCCGGCCATTGCGTTTGTTGCGGGACGAGTACCAGTTACAATACCAGTGGAAGAGTCCACTTTTACAGAATTTGGAAGCCATCCATCAGGAACTGAAATTAAAGTAAAGATCGGTGTCCCGCCGCCAGTAATATCTTTCTTCAAATTAATTTGTGGAATAGCTGTGTTAATAGTTCCTGCTGGAATAGAAGGATTTCCATCATAGCTCATTGCTCCAGTGATTTCGCCTACGTTTATGGTGACTTGCGCCGTTAATCCGGTAACTCTATCTTCTACCGTAATCACACAATTTCTAGCAGGCTAAGACTTTGATTGAGAATTACCGTAGATTAGACCAGAAGCACTACAAAAATAAGGAGAAATGTTAGCATCTGCACTAAATACAAAATCTCCAGATCCACCCGTGATTTGTACTGTTTTTGGAATATCAATAGCTTCAATTTCTGTCCATGCCTACTGTGGAGGAATATCTAAAGCTGGGCTATCTGGAAAAATGAGAGGCTCATAAACAACCCAGTTGAAAGAGATACTCGCTGTCTACTTCGCTCCGTCAGTTACCGTTACAGTAATACTGCCGCTGCTTCCTAATTCAGTAGGAGTTCCTACTAAATAAGCCTTAGAAGTATCTAAAGTATCCCATTCGATCCTTACTCCTACTGGACCTCCACTAATACTCCAGGTATATGGAGCTACACCACCAGAAAGTCCGTCTGAAACACTAGTCTAAGGCATTGCAACGCCTTGTTGCAGAACCAAGCGCAGATTTGCGGGCACTACTACATAATTCAAATATCCTGCAATTGCGGGGAAGATTACTTCAATAGTAGTAACCTAATCAGTGGGATTAAAGTCATCTGCTGGAACAGTAGCTGTTAACACTACGCGCTTTTCTTCTCCAATAGCAGTAACGGTACCACTGATCACTCCGTTGTTAAAACTTAAGCCAGTTGGCAAAGTGCCCGTCATTGTATAAATAATTTTTCGGTTACTATTTGTTTTGAAAAATCTCTTGCTATACCATTCTTGAATTTTAAGATTTCGTTCAGCATAAGGAGATGTAATACCATCTGCTGGCTCAACGATATTTGTTACCATCGGAGAGAACCATTGTTCTACGCCATCCCAAGAACCATAACTACCAGTGTTATCCTTAATTCTAAAACGAGCGGTCATATCAGCAGGATTTGCGATTTCAGTTGGTATACCAGAAATAGTGCCCGCCGAAGAATCAATTCTTAGCCCTGGGATGATTTCATTGACTGAAGATGTAATAACTTCATAAGTATAGGGTGGCTATCCGCCATTACCGCTAATAACAGGAATAGACGACTTTTTACCTGGTACCTATGAAATTCCTGCTAATAAGTCATAATTTCCAAAGGAGTTTTTCAAACTAAAGGTCAACTTGTCAAAAGTTTCTCCTTTATCGAATACTACTCTTTTGCTTTGACCTGAGGCGTCTGTAATTTGAACTTCAACAGAACCTCCTGCTGTAGCTCCATTACCTGTGCCTTCAAAATAGAACATATTTGGGTCTTGTTCCGCGCCTTCAGTTTGTCGGATAATCCATGGAGAAAGGTCTCCAGATATTACTGTAACGGTATAGGGATAAATACCTCCTGTTACTCCAGAGAAATAAATCTTCTTTTGTTGACCATCACTCAAGGAAGGAAGAGTGGTAATTTGCTAATTCCATTTAAGCTCAGGGACAATAACTCCTCTTGGAATCTTAATTTGAATTTTCTCTGGCAAATCTTCCGCGTTCGCTGGAGTATCCTCAACTTCAATGGTTATATATCCAGCAGACATTGGCGCAGTTGGCCATTGAGTTGCTCCATCAGGAGGACCAATCTCAATGTATTCTTCTAAGGTATCTGGATTTTGCTCGATACGTCCCTCAATACCAGAAGGTAAATCTCTAAAAGTGAATTTAAATGGCGCTTTACCATTTTTAATATCACTTAAAGGAATACGGACATAATAGTTTCCGTTATTTGAATATACAAAGGTATCGAATAAGCGATAATCTTCGCTAGGATCAAAAGTTAATTGAGCAGAGATAGGAGCAATATTGATATTGACATATCTCATTTCTCCACGAGCATCAAAAACCTTAAGAATACCAACTCTCTGTTCTGAAGCTACCTACGCTCTGCCTGAGATTTTACCGTAATTGTCGATAGTAAAATCAGGCAAGAGGTACTCAGCAGAAAAACGATAATAGGGACGATCAACATATCTCAAACCGCCACGAACTTCAGCCATATCGTATGTGATTACTTCATCAGGATCATCTTTATCAGGATCGCCTTGAACATAAACTTGAATAGGGTCAATAACTGTTCCAATCTGCATGGGAGCCAAAGCTCCAGCACCACCAGATGGATCATCTCCTCCTGGGTCTATATCCAATCTATGAGTAACATCAAGAAACTCAAATTTTTCAAGTTGGGCCTAAACTAAAATTGTAATACTCGCAGATGATGGCGTTGGAGTATCAAAATCTGTAGCTGTAATCGTTGCAGTAACAGCATTTCCCTAATTTAATGGAGAGCCGGATATGATTCCAGTTCCTGGATCAATAGTAATGCCAGCAGGCAATCCCTCTGCGCTAAATTTATACCCATGCGGGTACTCTGGCGTAATATTTTGTTTGCCACCGCTTACCCCAGAAGATACATCTACTTTTTTAATTGGAACTCCCTATTCTGAATATCCAACATTAAAGTTAATACTCGGATAGAAATAAATCGGGAAATAACCTTGTCCAAATTGGAGAACTTCAGTAGCCACTTGTCCAGCAGCATCTACCACTTGGATAATCGCTTCTCCAGGTTCAACCACTTCAGTATATGCGCCGGTGATTACTCCGTAATTATTAATAGTAAAGCCTTTTGGAAGATTTTCTGCGCTCCAAATATAATCAAAATCGCTTCCCGTTTCAGTATAACTGAATTTTAAACCACCGCCAACATAACTAGATAAGTTGATAGGGGCGATATTAGTCCCCACTTTTTCTTCGGCAATAGAAACACCAATCTCTTTAAAAGTCAACTGAGGATAAATAATACCAGCGGTAATTGTCATTTGAGCAAACTCTTTTGTAACATTATCGTAAACCTATAAAGTAACTTGATGAGATGGAATGGGGTCTGAAGATGTTGAAACAGGAGTACCGCTAATTTCACCAGTATCAGGATTTAAAGTTAGTCCAGAAGGTAAATAAGTAGGAGATACTACGCTAAAATTATAGTCTCCACTTCCACCCTTAACCGCAGCTATCGTCTAAATTGATTTTATAGGAGTTCCGGCCAAAGAGTCTGGAATATTATAGATTTTATTATATTGATAAATCAATCCATCATAAACGGCGGGGTCAAGATCGCCGCGAACATAAGTATATTCATTAACCTAATTTATTACATCATTTAATTTCCCCAAATCCGCATTATTATTTACGATATAAGTGCCAGTACTCTAATCTAGTGTAAAATAAGGCTCCAAAGTCCTATCAAAACCAATAATAGCCAAATAATCTTGTTTATCAACTACTGATCCAAATGTAAGATTTCGAGGCAGTCCTGTAATTAACTAAGTCTAAAAAACAAAAGGCATTAGATTATAATTGATTAGGTTTTCAAGGTTATATTCAGCGATTTCCGTAACAGTACAACTTAAATTATATACCATTCTATTAGATTTATCTTGAGGAGTAAAAGATGCTCCTGAAATCATTACAATCATATTGCCTTCAGTTTCAGACCTAAAGAGCTTTGGTTTTCCATCAGCAAGCCAGAGCATTACGAAATCTCTGAATTTTCTTTCGAAATAAATATTCTCGTCAGTTTTTTCGGTAGACCCTGACCGTATAATATTGCGATGCAAATAGTCGTCAAATACCGTCATTGGTCCAAATTGGCCGCCATAGTAATCCTAATCAAAATCTTCGGTTTCAAAAATTTCATCTCTATTAACTTCATCCAAGGCCGCTAATTTATCATTCTTTTGCAAAAAGTCTCTCATTCTTGCACGAGAAATAGAAAATTGTTTTATTGAATAAAGATCTTTATTCAAGATTACCAGTCGAGAACCATTATCATCATCCCACCATAATCCATTTTCATTGTCATTGCGTAAAAAAGAGCCTGTAGGATCATGGTTTGCCGTTACTAATCCACTAAGAGTAAAAGTCCTATAATTTGTTTTCGCACTTCTTTGATAAAATGGAAATTGAGAGCCTAAAGTCGTTTGAAACTAATCCTGAGTATTGCGTTTAAAAGCAGTAATATTTACATTTCCTTGTAAACGCAACTAATGATTACGAGTAGTTAAGAAAACGGAATCCATGTGCATTAGTCGACCATAACCGGGATTATCGTAGCCCCAATCATAAATATCTTCAACTAAAGCATATGCAATGCCGTCAGCATCCTTCAATACTGCAATATATTGATACTCTTCTCCCATTTCTACAGAATAGTCTCTAAAAGTAGTCTTCGCTCCACGAGCAGCATCTAATCCTTCGATAACCTTAATAGTTTCTAAAGAGTAAATATTTGCTCGATAAATTGACAAAGTGCTCCCTTCCTAATATACTTCTGGGTCATCGGGAATTACAGTACCATCTGGCTTTTTTGGAAGTTCTGGGATAGATACGGTTTTCGCCAAACAGCCATCCTCATTTTCCTCTCCATATAATTTTGCTTCTTCAATCAAAGGAATACGTTCTCCAGTATCAGGATCTTCGGATTTTAATACTGGAAAAACTTTACTGTACTTTAAAGGTACAATAGTAAGAGTTCGGCCACGAATCGTATTGTTTTTGGTAATAGCTTCTAATGAAACTAATATTCTTTGAACTGGAGCGATGGGCAGTTTTACTTTTAAAGTATAAACTCCATCCTGCTGACGCTATCCATTAAATACCAAAGTATTAAAAGTAGAACCATACAAATCAGCATATTCGTATACAATTTTAATCTATTCCAAAGGATCATCCAGAACTGGAGCATAGCGATATTCCAATTCGGGAATAAAATCATTGTAATTTGCAGTTAAAGAAACCGCCGCTGACCCATAGCAATACACTGTCTGGACATTAGACCATTCCCCAAACCATGAAGGTATCGCACTTGTTGAACGCGCACGCCAGGCAGCAAATCCACCAAAATCGCGGTCGCTAATACCGGAGCCTGTTGTCCACAAGACATCATTACCAAATCTTACTTGTACACAGTAAGTAGTTCCCTGTTGTGGACGCCCGCCATCAAAGCAAAAGTAAGGAATGGAAATCTCATAGTTTCCACTATCCTTTCTATGGAAATAATTATGAGATTCTTCTCGATTAAAATATAATACATTCCCATCGGGTGATCTATCCCTATTAACTGCCGCTTCGTTGGTAGACTAATACTTGATAGATACTTGAATATGCCCGATGTCCTCAATAGGATTGACATCGGGCATTTTAAATTCAATATTATAGTAGTTATCTAAACCAGCAACTTCGGAGTAAGGAATAGCCTGCGCTTTTGCTTCAAGAACGGGAGGATATAATGTTGCCATAATTCTCCTCCTTAACTGTGATTATTCAACAACTTCAATAAACTCCATCAAAGGCTCAAGAATTGCAATAGGAAGGGAATCTTCATTAGTCACCTGAATAGGAGTATACTCAATTTCGATAGCCTCATCAGATAATTGGCCAAGTGCCTCATTCACTTCGTCAATTTTATCATCTGGAATTTTTAAGCTGCCATTTGGCAAACGCTCTCCGCCAACTTGTTCAGCCAGAGTAGTTACTGTTTCAGACAATTTAATTGCCTCTTCTTGCAAAGTCTTTTTTAACTTAATCAAATTGTACATCTGCACTACTTGAAGTTTTGTCTCATTCTTATTAGCCTCCCAAGCAGAAAAGAGGGCATTTGCAGTATTCTGCAATTCATTGGTAGTGAGAGTTTTCTTAACAGTTGTCATGTTTATTTCTCCTTTTTATCAGTTTTGTGCCGCCTGATTTGCGATAGTTTTGTCAGATTTCTTATCATTTGGTAGTTGCGGACGGCCAGCGCTACCATCAGAATCTGAAGTTACAGAGCCAGAACGTGCAGTATCGGCTTGACCTCCAACGGGTGTAACTTTACCACCAGAGAGAATTTGCTGCTGTTGCGCCTTAATATCACTCCAAGTATCAGAAGACATAGTATTGGAGCTAAATGGAGGCAGCATATAAGCATCAAGCTGCATAATCTGCTGTTCGAGTTTTGCCATAGAGATAACCTCTTTCTGAGTATGTCCAAGGGCAACCATTGGCAGGAAGCGGCTGAAGCCGATCTTTGTAAGATTCTCATACTTACTGGACATATCAGAAGAATTAAAGATAGAAGTGAGCAGCATCTTCATGCGGAACTTCAAATCTTTCTTATTAAACTTCCACTCAAGATAGCGGTTAAAGAATTGCTCAAATTGCAGGAGCAAAGGCTTAATATAGGCCTCGTCAATAATGATTGACTTTTCAAGAGCAAGGTTGCCATCGGTATTAAACAAATTGGCTGAAATACCAAGGGCATTATAAACGCTATTTTGAGCGGCTTCGAGGTTATTTTGAGATTCAGTACCACTACTTGTTGCTAAATCTTCAAGAGAGACTTCTGCAACAGTAGACAATACGCTTACTCCGACAGCGTCTCCAACCATATCTACGGCATTTTGGTTTAACTGTTGAAGTTCTTTCATAGTAAATGGAATTTGGCCATTCTGGTCAAGTTCAAATTTCTGAATCAAAATCTTTTGGATTTGCTGAAGCAGCTTTTCTTTCTCAAGATCTTCTACTTCATCAAGTCCAATAATATCAGGAATCGCATATAGGAAAGGCGGGATATCCTCATCATTAAAGTTGAACTTAAATGAGCGATTCATATCCAGCAGAATCCAGCCAGCATCATCGCCTTGCTCTTCAGCAGGGAGTTTACCAGCTTTGTATTTACGATACCCAACTTGGAACTCTTCAGGGAAAAGGCCGAGAAGTTTCTCTCTATACTTTTGATCAGAAGTTACTTTATCAAAGTATTGGACATTAAATTCCACGAGAGGCATTCCCTTATAAAGAAAACGGGAGCGACAGAAATCAACAGGCAAATCTTGGACAACAAGTTTATCATTTACATCATCACAGATGTAACCATAATAGCAGCCCTCAATACAAACCGCATTTGCCCATTTACGGCACATTAACTGAATTGCCGAATTATCAAAGTGCTCGAGTAACACATTGAATTTCTTTAGAATCTTGTCGCTAAACTCGTCTGTCATTTCTAAATCAAGATCGAGATTTGGATAAAGCAGAAAGTCATATTTGTAAATATCCGCCAAATAACGAACAGCACGAGCATAGACACCATTAGTTTGGAAGAAATACTTTGACAGAGAACGAATTTGCTTCAAATCTGTGCCCTTAGTTGTCTCGATCATTTTGTCATGTGTCTGTCGAGTCCAGTCAACAGAATTGCGGCCCTTGCTATCCTCTTTATAAATAATAGCCTCAGCCGGTTTAATAGTCATTTTACGGACTTTTAACAAACCAAAGTCCATTGGTGGGCGCGGAGCATTGACGCGCTTAAACATAGGCTTATCCATATTGCCCTCCTTTCTCAATCAAAGTATTTACCCTACTCCAAAATGGAGTCAAGTGTCATTGAATTGTACTCAGTGTACGGAATTGCGACTAAAGTATAACCTTTAACCGCGCAGTAGGAACGCTTTCTCTTATCGTTAGCCTACTGTCTTGCAAAACCTTCCTTAGTCTGGAACTTCTGCTTATAATGCTATTCTCCCTGCATCTCTAAAAGAAATTTTGGTCTTTCTTTTTCCATATCTTCTGGAGATTCAAAAATAGCAAAATCAAAGCGCAGCGGGATGCCTCGGTCTGATTTCAAATCAGGGAAAGAAAATTCTGTAACATACAAAATGTCTCCCTAATCAAGAAGCATAGCTGCCTTTCGCTCCATGATGGAAGGATGGTCATTTTCTTGCCAAGGCATTTATGTTCCTCCTTGTCATCGCTTTATTATATAAAGCATTTTATAACATCAAAAATAAAATTATTTCTTTCTCTTTCGTAGATTAGAAGTGTACTGTCCATTACCCTTTAAAGTAATACGAGAGCGCATAGACTTCTATCCATCTCGGCGACCAGCAATTTTCATAGCTTGGTCCCAAGAGATTGCTTGGCGCATTAAAGCGCGATCATCAATCTCTATTTTAATATACCAAAGAGCGTAGCCCATAGCAGACACTTTATCCTTCTTAATGTTCTTATTTGTACGGTCAAGAATAATATTCACGCCCTCATGCTTCTCTTCCAAGTTAATCATCTAATCTTTCAAAATAGATGTTTGCATAAATGGCACAATCCAGTTTGCTTTATCATCTTCAGTCATATCTTTAAACTTTAAAGCGCGGCTGGCATCCATCTTCATCTTGGCCTGGCGTTCATCAATAAGGAAACGAAGTTTACCAGTAGTTAATTGCGTTTGCAGGTTGGCGTACATCTCGGTATTGAATGGAGCATTTGCCTTAATGATATAGAGTAAATTTGGAATCATATCTGCACTCTTAAATTGATTATAGTAGCCTTTATCATCATTGGCTACGCCCCAAGGACGCAAAAATTGATTGGTGCGCACATCTACTTGGGATTTAATCAATTCATCAATTAGGCCGGCGCCAACGCCCGCGCCGTCGATGACGACTGCTCTTGGATGATATTTTTCATAGAGCAGCTTAATTTCAATCGCTTGCTCAGCGAAGTGCATTTGCTCGAAAGAGTAGATATTAACAAGATGCTTTGTAGAGGTGGTTCCTGTTTGTGGGATATATTTCCACACACAAACTTCCGATTGGTCAGAGAAACGGCCAACGTCGATGCCAAATACATAATCTACGCCTTTGCCAAGATTCTTTTCTCTCTCAAATACCGGCTCTTGAAGAGAACGATACTTATCAAATGTTTCTGCCGCGAAGTAAGCATTTTCAGAACCACTAGACCAACGGCTCAAATACTCACGACCAAAAGAAGTAGGATTGAATGTACCGCTCATCTTCTGCTGACGAATAAAGTCCATATTCTACAATCCTGCAATAATAGGGATTTTATAAGAGCCGCCCAATACAATCGCTTTATTTGGTTCTGTCAACTGACGCAATAGCGTTCTAATCAGAGTATGATAAGCATAAGTATCCTTAAATCCAGCAGTTGTAACGCAAATCTTCTGCTAAGAAATAGTTTCTGCTTTATTAAATTCACCATTTGCTGCACGACGCTGAATAGCAAGTGTAGGGATAATAACTTCCTGAATAATATCAGGGTCGCCCTCAATAATCTCCTCAAGAGTCAATCCAGTAAAACGCAGACCACGAGAGGATTGCTTTGCGGCGAGGTTGCTCATTTGAGAGCCATTTTTGAAGTAAATGGTAAATTGGTCTTTAACCTTCTCTGTTTTTCTAATCTCAAAGCGCAAGATTGGCAACAGAGTAAGGATTTCTGAAACTTTGGACTCTAAAATGGCCGCTGACTGGCCCTTTGTAGTAGCTGCGATAGCCAGCTTTGTATTTGGGTACAAAATACATTCCAACATATTCCAAAGGTCATCAATAAAAGACTTTGAAGTACCACGACTAAATGTTAAGAATACATCCTTGTATCTTGCCATTGCGCGCAAGAAGATTCGCTGGTATGGGAATAATTTGAAAGTACAATCTTCTCCAGACGCCTGAATATACATATCAACAAGTTTATCTGGATAAGCTCGATAGAATGATATTGCTTTTCGATATTCTTCGATATTATCAAGGATTTCTTGTTTGCTAACTACGCGAGTAAGAAGATTGTTTTGGTTATTCTTCTTAATCGGTAGTGGCATTACCTTGTCCCTCCTCAATATCAGCAATATCACCCAGCAATTCGCGCTCGAGAGCTGCGAAATCGTCATAATCTTCGACCGCATTTGGAAGCGGATCTTGTGCCAAAATTGCTTCGGTATTCTCTACCATTTCAGCGATATTGGATTCACCGCGTACCAGGTACTCAGTATATTCTTGCATATCTCTCAATACCTAATCAATCTTATCATTAGGCTGATCGACATAGAACTCTGGAATAAAACCGCCCTCACGTTCAACCAAGAAGGCCAACTGTGAAATAGCAAAAGTGGTATGCTGACGGTCTTTTTGCTGAACAGGCGCCAAATTTGCAGACTTAATAAACATATCAAGCTGACGGCCGATTTGAGATGCAGAAGCCACATCATCAATATCGACGTATTTGTTCATTTTCATAGTCATCTTACAAATCATACGAGCATTTGAAATGGCGATGGGATCCTGGATAACATAAGATTCCATCATATCTTGAAGCATTTGCTCCATATAAAGGTATTGATCCTCAGTATAATCTTCGCCCCAGTTTACTTTCAACTCATTGATTTCTTCCTGAGTCAGATTATACTTTGAAGTTTCGGGCGTTAAGCCGTAAAGCGCGGACATATCTGGTGCAGTAACCATAGCCTGAGCTGGTTTTTGAGGTGCGATGTCACCAAAGTTTAGCATTTCTTCAACCTTGGCTTCTGCTTCACTTTCACTATCTGTTTCTTGGCGCATGGCGGCGAGCAAAGATTCAGTTTCCTCTTTGGTCTTGGCTTCAGAGTCTGCCCAACGATATTTCTTATATTGGTTCAAGTGCATCATACTGATGTACTTACCGACAATAGATCCAGCTTTCGCGCTTTTCTTCATGAGAAGTTTGCGCCATTCGCTTGGGATATATGGCACATCAACTTCTTTAAGGATTGGTAAAAAGGTCATAGGGTCAGTGTCATCGACCCTCATTGCCAGACAAGTTTTACACTCTGGAAGCACTCCAGTAGGATGCTTGTCTGTACGAGAGGTCTTAAAGAATTGCTTCTCGTCTAAAGTCTTTTTACAGCAAGTACAGAAATATTTTCCATTACCTTTGGAAACAGCTTGCTGGTTTGGGCGGTACAAATCGCGTACCGCGTTAAAGTCAATTTTCATATGAATGTCTCCTTTATAATATCCTTTTGCTCCGACGAGGCAAATCCTTTATAGATCCCTATGGCCTTGGGTTTTGCTTCATCGTTCAAAATAAAAATTATTTTATAATACCTTAAATAAAATAAGTTGCAATAAAAAAATTTTTATGCTATAATATAGTTAGAAAATAAAGAAAGGAGTCCTTTATGAATCCAGTCATTAGCGGCAATGGTGAGATTGCCCTTATGTGCGATGACCCTAAGATTGTCGCCTATGATGGCCTTGAGCAATGGCAAATCGACCAACTCGTAACGCCAACAAGCGACTCCAAAGCCTCTGCAAATATGTGTTTACAAACAATAGATTAGATACCAGAAGAATGGGTTAAAGGTCTAACCCAAACTCAATGGCAGAAAATAAAGCGTCAAAGGTCGTTGTTCGGAATTAAACTCCCAGATTCTTGGATTAAAGTTTGGCGATTTATCCTAAAAGAACCTAATCTAAGAGATAGCGAAAGAGCTTCCCGCGGAGGAAAAGCACTTGGGTCATATTCTCACCTTTGGAATGTATGGTCAATGGATTGCATCGACCGATTTTTAAGTCCTATGGAGAAAGACTTACTTAATATGGTCGATATGGGCATCATTTATAGCGAGATAGGCGAAATTATGCTCGGTAGGTATGGAGATAAGTTTTGGAAACCGCGGAAAGCCACTTCTAAAACGACACCGAGCCAAGTTGTAAACAACTATCTTTACTGGAAAATGCCTAATAAAATCGCAAGGTCGGAATTGACCGAATTAGCTCTCTCTTATATAAAAAATAAAAAGGCACCCGTGTGATACGGGTGCCTTTCTTTATTATCCAAAACGAGCGTAGATATGGTATTGATTATCTGGAACAGCATAAGATCCACTCATATCAACTCTACCTGGACTTAATACCATCGCATTAGCAATACCATGAGGAGAGCCTCCATCACCGGAAAGAGTCAATTTAGAAGCAGTAATATCCATTTTGCTTTCATACATTGCAATTTCAGAACTACCTGTCAAGTTATCTTGTTTAATATAGATATGTAGTTGCTTTTCGTGAGTAATCTGAACATTCTCTTCACTACCTTCAATAATTGCAGGCTCATCAGAGGCCGCTTCACCGGCAGCATTTGCATCCTTTAACATATGGGCACTATAATCTGTTTTGCCATATTTCATCAAAATCTTTTTGGGAGCATACATATAAATATTTTCTTTATCAATTAGGATTTCTGGCATACCAGTAGCGGTTTTACAGTCTCCAGTAATATTATTGCCCTTATGAACAATATGAATTTCTTCATCATTCTCTTGTGGACTCTTGCCGTGATAAGCTGCCGAGCCTGGATAACCGAGCCAAATCCATAAGCCAGGACGCTTAGCATTGGCATTATAGGGGTCAATTTCAATACCACCTGCACTGGCGATTCCGGGGATTGCAGTAGCGGCTGTCCATGGATCGGGGAAGCCACCAGATTCTTGTTCGCGGGAGTCAATAGAAAGTCTAATTCGGCCATGAGAGGTCTTTACCGTGAAATCGTTGTTAGCCGAGTCATTAGATTTTACTCTATCAGGTGTGCCATAGTTATATTTACCACCCATGTTTAAATAGACACCATAATTACAGCCGCCTACTTGACCTTCATCATAACCCCAAGTCTAATTTTGTCCAGCGCAATTTCCATAGAACTGAGTCAAGAAGTGGATATGGCCACGAGTTAACCAAGCAGATTCACCGTCAGAACTAAAGATAATTGGTGCAGTATACCATGTATTGATACCAACAGTAAACTGAGTAATACCATCCCCGCTAGAGCCGCCATAACCAGCACGATTTGTTAAACCGATCCAACCAAGATATTGATCTGGGCCTTCAGGATCTGCAACATCAGTTACTTCGCCATTTCGAGGGGCAGGAAGTTCAGAAGAGTCTTGACTCTAAAATCGTTTTCTAATATAAATCTGAATAGCTTCAGTACCATATGGACCTACGCGGAAATAGTTATTACCATCCAAGAAATCATTTCCTGTACCAGTTGTAACAGTAGCACCTTTACTTTGGAAAATATCCATTGTAGTAAAGTAAGCATTTGTCATTGAACTCTAATCTTCTTTGCTTGCAGCATCATTTATCTTTAATGAGCCACCAAAATGGAAGTGCATTGGCCAAAAATGTCCTTGGAAAAATCCGTCATCCTAAACTGACTAAGGAATTTGACGAGTAGCAGAATCTAGGCCGAACATTGCAGATTGTTCCACATTATCATGGCCAGACTCGCCAATCCCTGGGCGGCCAATGCCGTAATCTGTGGCTCTATAAAAGTCAACATCATCAATAACGCCCATAGCCTTCTTAGAATCTCTCATCCTAATAATAAACTAATTATGTACTCGAGCATTTTCACCTTCAAATACTGGAATACCAAGAGCCACATAACCACGAGATTGGAAGAGATTACCCTTAGATGAGCCAAACTCTTCAGCAAAATCATTTTTACCAAGACAAGGGCCAATACCAACGTTACCATAAAAGTGAGTTACACCAATGAAATCACTTTCCGCCGCCTGTACAAGATGTCCATAATCATCACTATCATTTTCTACTATATCGCCAGTATCGGGATCCCGCATATTTCCTAAAATATGGAATCGACCAATATCAATAGAACCACCATAGATAAATAATCTTTGAGCATAAACAGATCCATCGTAGGAAACATAGAAAGCACGAGGCTGCTCACCAGTATAAGGCATTAACTCACTAAGTTTAACCTTAATGTCTCTTGGCGGAATCAGATCTTCATAACGACATTTTCTGTTGGCTTCATCAGTAACACGAGGGTCAAGAGTCCAAATCATTTGGTCTTTTTCCATCTTGCCGCCGATGCCAATCTCAGCACCTTGAATACGACCACCAATGATATTGGAACCAATAACTGCTCCCATAAAGACGCCGTTCATTGCCCAAAGAGTACCATCATAAGTTACAAGGAAGTTTCTATCACCAGGAATTGCAAGGGTACGGAAAACGTCCTCATACATATCCCAGTCGATAAGGCCGGGCATTAATCCATGTAAATGTTGACCAATTTCAATAGCAGGCGTGGTAGAAGCTCTTGAAGGGCCAAATCCAGACAGCTATTGAGATTTTAAAACTGAAGGATTTTGTCCTTTAATATCATCGGTTTCAGCCTTTGCTCTGAATAATGGACCAAACACCGCATTAGCATTTACATAGCCTTCAAGGTCTTGGAATACACTCCCGTCCCAAGTATCAGGATTCTTTGGATCATAATCTTCATTTACATAAATTAAATGTGAAGTATCATTGGGATCTGGCATTGTAATAGGGCCAAAATAGTTAATTCTAAAATTCTAGCCATCAGGGTTATATCCAAGTCCTAATTCTGGGTCTAGCTAATCTATAATATCCTAATCCAGATACTTGTTAAGATTCTTCCATCCATCTGAACCACTACCTTGAGCGAGTGCGTCCAACCAATATGGTACTGCTCCATCAGGTTTTACATAAGCCCTTTGCCAAAGATGTCCATACCACTGAGGGAGTGCGTTTTTAGGGATCTCTTTATTACCAGCATCAAGCTCAAAGTATTTTCCATCAAAGCCTTGGGTCATAAAACCAATATCGGTTTTCTCTGGATCACCAGTTAATAAGTAACTACCATTTTCTTGAAGGGTAAAATACTTAGCTAAAGCATCACCAATTTCCTAAGCCTATTCATAGCCCCAATCAACAATCTATTGGTATTCATCTGCGGAAACCTAAGTATAATCAATTTCCCAAATCGTTGTGATAGCTTCCATTTTGTCTTTATATTGAGGCATTTCAAGAAGCTGATCAATATATTTCAAACTTGGGACTTCATTCTTGATTCCCATGAATAAAGGCTCGTCTCCAAGCCCTTCAAGTTTACGATATTCACCAGATGCTTCATCCCAGTAGAAATATTCTCCATTCAAGTTATAATGGTAATAGCCATCAATATTCTTACCATATTGCGAAGTGGTATGGTTTAAATCGGCGAGAGTAAGGCGCATGGTATTCCACATCGGGTCTCCAATACTCGGAGAATCCATAATACCATTGCCTCCGCCATAAATTGTAGCGTTTGTACCGTCGATAATGATGCGGCCACCACGATCCGCACGCCCAAAATAAGCGGTGCCGTTTTCAAGAATACCAAAAGAAGAAATACCATCCTAATAGCCAAAAATACCAGTCATATATTGGCGATATTTCAAAGCCTCTTCGTCAAGATCATATCCCTTAATATCTTTCTTCTTTTGAGAGCGGTCAACACCCATTAGAACGCCAGTGAACAAATTTGTTTGTGGTGTTTTATATCCCGCGCCTATGGTGTTCGCAAAGATAGTCCCATCTTCTTCATTCATATCAATGCCTTGGCCATCCCAGCCATTGATATCAACATTACCATAAGCATTGAGATACATTACTTGATTTCGGATATATCGACCCTTCTTAAATGGGCCTTCTCCGCCAGTCAAATCAATCTCTAAAGCTCCATGAAAGCCCTCACTTAAATTCAAATGTTGCTTAGCTCTGTAATATTGCTCATCTGTCTGAGTGACATCGTTTCTTACTAGTTCAATAGTCTAAGTTAATGGAGTTAGGTTGTATGCTTTATAATTGATTTTTTCTTCTGCTAATAAATTACCGAATTTAAAATAAAGAGGTTGAGAAAGATTCTTTGGATCATAACCCTATGCATTATACTCAACAAAGCGTGGCCAATTCGTTGCAATTTTCTTAATGGGACCATTCCACTCTACCCATTCGGCTTCAGTGCTATCCCAAATAATATCAGATTCATTAAAAAGAATATCAATGGGCCAAAAGGATGTTATAGAAGCAATACGTTCAATATCGCCGTCTGTCTCAATCATCTTTGTCTACTGATCATATTGACCCTTCATAATATCTACTTGTGCTTTAACAATGAAGCGATACATACAACGCTCAAGGTCGGCTTTTGTACCATTTTTTGCATTATCAAAGAATCTTACTTCAAGGGCGCCATAATTTTCAGTCGCAAAATGACTGGCATTGCTTTGTTCATTTTCTTCTGCCTCGTATTGACGACGAGGATACATTGTAAAAGCAACCAGACCATCCGGCTGTTGCTCACGTTCATTTACTTTAGAATCCCAAGTAGAATGGGCGATGTCTCCAGTGCCGCCGTTCAACTAAATATTACCTGTCTCATACCAAGATTTATCACGCCCATAAGGTTCTCCAGGATTGTCAATATCAGAAGGTACTCCATCGGTATGGTGCAAACGCAACCAAGACGCATATTTAACATCTGCTGCGGCTACGCTACCAGGCATACGTACATCCCAATATACCTTACAGAAATATCCCTCAAAGGGGTCAAGATTTTCCAAGGCGATACCATTTTTATAAACAAATGGTCTTAAAAATACTCGGAAATTTTTATTCTGAACCCATTCTCCGTCAGCAGTTTTATTAACAATCAAAACCGCAGGATAATCTAATTCCTCAATGTATGGGCCTTCTTCTTTATCCTCACTGTATTTCCAGTTACATGGACGAATAGGAGCAGACCAATCATTACCGATCGTCCCTTGGTCACCGTCTTTTAAAATACGAATAGTCTTTGTGAGATCGAAATAAGTTCCATCAAGAAGATTTACTCTGATTTTAAAAGTATTTCTATCAGCTGTTGCTCTATCTTCAACATATTGTGACTAAAGTTGGAAGTGAATAGTGCCGTTTAACTAATCGCACCACATATTTTTAAGCATACACATCGGATTTCCTGAGCTATCAACCCAATTAAATCCGTTACCAGCCTAAGTAGTGCTAGTTTTATCATAGAACTCTTTATTACTTAAAGGAGTTCCATCTGGCGCCAAAATTGTAAAATGGTAATCAGTGATATTGCCATCCGCCCAGCGCAATACGGGGATTAAGGTATTGTCCTATTTATCAGCTTCTCCTCGAATCGTACCTAAAGCGTCATAATTAAAGGTATCTCGACCTACCCAATCGACTAATAAATCTCCATCAGTTGCAGTAATAATCGTCTTTTCAAGAACGGCAATTACTGAGCACTATGCAGTAGCTTTATGCTCATGTTTTGGGTCGATAATCTCGGGGTCATATGCTTGAACATAAAAAGTTGCTACATCATCAAACAAGAAATCATTGATAATAATTTTGCCTTCTTGAATGCCTTGTGAGATCTAATAGTAGGCTCCAGACTGGGTTTTTAACCACCAGGTACCAAACCAATATGGATAATTCTCTCCCGTCGCCGGATTAATTTTATTGTCTGGCTTGTTATGGTTAATAACGCGAAGTGTTACATCTCTACCATTTGATTCAGTTTCTTGAATAATTTCAAGATCATAGATAGAGTCAAGACGAGCGATTTCCTGTTCAACGGAACAACGAGTAATTTCTCGCTATTCATTTGTTGACATATCACGATAAACAATAACCGCTTTGTATTTGTTCTTAAACTAAACGGCATCTCGACGAACGACTAAGGTATTAAAATCAATATCGTAATTGCCACTACCTTCTTCGCTATTGTTTATCATTAGCTCAATAGGATACCAACCATCTCCTCCATAATCAAAATAAGTGTTATTATGGGCATCTTTTTCCCACCCCATTCTTTCCACATATTCTTGAGTTACAGAGGGGTCTTGAACAAACCAGTGTACTGTGCAAGTACTTGGATCAAGAATATCTTCATATCCATATTGAAGATGAGCAACTAAAGTAACAAATCCGCGGCCTTTAATGTCTGAAGTAACTGTATTGGCACCATACACAGAGTCTCCATATGGAGTTTCAATCCAAGGATAATAAAGATTGTCTGTAAGATTTACCTTCTCGCAGAATCGAATATCAATATTATCACAAAAGATATTATTTCGGTCTAATACAGAATGCTGGGCATCCCAAGAAATAGTTCCATCATTATTATAAGTAGGTGTAATATCGGCAACAAAATTGCCGTCCTGCTCTAAATAAATGCGACTTAATCCTTGAAGCGTACCTTTTTCAATGGTATAATAAGCCTTCTGCGGAGTATCTGCAACATATGAATATGGGGCGCCGGTAAAGACATTAAAACCAAGTTTAAAAGAGATTGTTTTATATTGTTTTTGGTCAGGAATTACCAGATCAATAGCTTTTTGCAATTCCTAGGATGCAGTATCAACGGAAGCCACATAATCAGGGTCTTCTCCAGAATTATATCTAGTCCAATCAATTTCCTACTGGAAATTCCACCAGTTGAGCATCGCTTCATACCAAGCATCGCCCATATAATCATGTGCGTTTGGGTCTCGAATATCTGTGATATACTTTGGATTATTAATAATACATTCAACAATTAAAGCATATTGTCCAGTAGTATGAGTATTTTGAAAAGCCGTTCTAAAAGATGCTGAAATTGAAATAGCATCATACGCTGCTCCATATCTCTACAACATTTGATCGGCTCTTTCCAAAGTCTCTTCATCTGGAAAATTCTATGGATAACGATTAACAGCATCTCCGCCTTCTGTTTGTGACTGCTCACGCAAAAAGCCGAAATCCCAATAGTTAGCCCCGGTTGTTGCGGAAGAATTTAGAGCCTATTCTTGAAGAGCTAAAGCATCTTCGAGCTATTTCTTAAGGCTTAAATAGCGCAGTTCAATTTGTAAAACTCCGGGATTTGCTTGGTATTCTTTTTCAGCTTCCTCAAACTAAGGACGAATAATATTTACTTGTTCAGTAGCTGATTCATAAGAAGTAGAATGAACCAGATTCATTCTGCCATCGTATGGCACAGCGCAAATTTGAAGAGGAGATTCATGACCAAGCTAATACCAGTCAGTTATCCAGTTAGGACCTTTCTGGATATAAAAATTGGTCATATCTTGTCTATCTTGGAATGTAGAATTGTTCTTATAGTCAGAACGCCCAAGGATAACTTTTCGCTTAGAAAAATCCCCTTGGGGAACAAGCACATAGACTTGTTCCCCAACCTTGTACACGCTAAGGGGATCAGATGAGTAAGCGTCAAAGACATTGCCTTGGTACTCTACTTTATATTGACCGATATCAACATTAACAACGGATTTTATCTCGCCGTCAATAGTAGAGTCATTTCTTGATGCGTTAACCTCATCTTTAGCGATGGTATTAACCGCATCAAAGAAATCTTGAACAAGTTTTGACATATTTTACTCCTTTCTGTCTTATTGATGGTTTTTCTAAGAAACATACTGGACAGCTTGGTTCACCAAGTTGGAGAATGCTTCTTCGATTTCAGAGGCAACGGACACGTTCGGGAATGTCGCATCAATATGTACTTGCTGTTCAACCTATTGAATATCCTTATTAACGATTGTCTTATTAACAACGCCAGAAGTTTGCTTTCCAAGAGTACCATTGATGCTAGACATCTTCATCCTTACAATGTCCCTCATATGAGCAACCGCAGAAAGAATATTTTTGGTGTCATCAGAATTTAAAATCAATTCTGCACCATCTTCAGCCACAGAACGAATTTGAGGGGTTCTAATTAAACCGCCAGTAGCTGTCTCTGGTGGCTTGCCCCAATTCTACTGAGCCAATTCTCTCCAATTAGGATGATCTCGTACCCATTCGTCAACAGTATCCCAAATTTCGAAATTACCAGATAAGAAATAATCCATAGCTTCATCAACCGCAGACTATAAGTATTTATCAACAAAGTCCCAACCTTGTTGACCCCATTTATCGTTTACTGTTCCATGTCCAGCATAATACAGCTCTTCACTACCTAATTTATTTTTTAATTCAGTTACTAATGACTTTAATCCCTCATCTGCTAAGAGCTATTCTTCCGTGTAACCTTCTTCTAATTTTTGGCCGATGTAGTTATGAATTTCCGCAGTATAGTCAGTGCCAGCGTCAAAACCAGTATTATACATTTCATTAATTGAAGCATTTTCCATCTACTTTAGAGTCTTTAAGAAAGCCTCTAATTTTCTTTGACAGGCTTCCATGTGTTGAATGAAGTTCTCACGGAAGTTACGGACTTTGTCATCGAGTTTAGATAATGCTCGGCTACCCTCAGTATTTAAGGTCTTAATCTTCTCTCGAAGAGCGTCATTTTCTTTACCCATCAATTCAGTCTCTGTCTTTACTGTTTCTTCAAGTTCATCATATTTAATTCCAACTTGATTACAAGTCTCTTCAACCTGACCCTAATAATCTTTGGTATTTTGTTTTAAGTCGTTAGTGTACTTAGTATGCTGAGTAGTATACCATTCTTGAGCAGAGTTCATGTCTTTGCAGTTAGTTATTACTCCAAGAGTAGTATCTTCAAAAGCTACGTCAAGCATTCCATTATATTTTACAATCTGGTTTGCATAAAGTTCAGTCTTTTGTTGATAATAAGCTAACTGCTGATCGATCATGCGCTTGTAATCCGCATCATGCTCATAACGTGCCCAGTCGATAGTCTCCTAGAATTGGAAGAACTCTTGTTGAGCCTGCAGCCAATACTGAGAAGCCTCATCGCTGGCTTCCCAAAGTAATTTTTCATAATTGTATTGAGCGTCTGCCAATGCTTGCGCGGCGTCATCAGTTTCGCTCTAATCGGAAGAATATACATAATTCCAGTTACCAGAAGCATCGCGAGCTAAACGCATTGTATTTTTGGCATTTTGAGCTTCTTCATAAGCATCTTGTGCTTTTTGAATTTCAAATTTCGCCTTTAACAAGTCAACGTCAGTCTATGTAAGGTCAACACCCTCTTGATTTGCAGCATTGATTTCTTCAATAAGAGCTTCATATTCTTTTAATCTACCAGGATCGGTAATGTTTTCCATCTAATCGTCAATTTCACCCAACAGGCTATTCAACTGATATTCTTTATCAAAATCTCTCAAGAAGAAAGTATCAAGATCGTATTGCTGATCGTACATAGAAGTCATATCATCAAAGCTAGCAAAATCGCCGCCAAGATTTTCAACGACTTCGTCTTTAATAACTTCGGCTACCATTTCAATAGCATCCGCCGCCGCAGAAGCTAGATCTTGGATAGAAGAAGTCATATCAGACTAGGCATCAGCTAACAACGCATCGGCTTCATCCTTTGCTGCTTTCAACTGATTATAGACAAATGCTTCTGTGTCATTATATCCTTCCGCATCTCTACCGTGCGTGGCATAGAACTCTTCAAGCTGAGCAGTAGTTTCTTCAGCACCTTGTTTCGCCAATTCAAGGGCGCTCGCTGCACGCTCAACCTCAAGCTGAGCATTATCTACAGTTGCGTCAGCAATAGAACGAATGGCGTCTCGACCATCAGAAGTCCATTTCTTTCCACTAAACTCAAGGAGTTCGGCAAACATCTCAAGTCTATCGTTATTAGCAGAAATTTTATCAGCTATCTTATCAAATTCATCCATATACATATTCAATACTTCAATATACTGCCCAAACATTTCTTCAGCAATATCATACATAGAATTCATATACTCAATCATGCTATCCGCATCATCTTGCATAGCATCAAGGACTTCAGCCGGTAAACCGCCGTTGCCTGTAATATATTTATTCCAGGCTTCTTCACCAAATTCATTGATAAACCAATCTCTATTGGCGTTAGAAGGATTGATATTATTGATAATTTCAATCATTCTATTTCCATGCTCAAGAGTTAGATTGAAATTCTCAGTTTCTTCGCGCAGCTTCTTACCCAGCTAATCAAAAGTTTTACCCATCATCGTTCCAAGATCGCCCCAGAGTTCAATAGCTTGTTCAATTAAAGAAATATCACGTTCATTTATTCCAATCTAAAATTCCATTTTGTAAGTGGCTTCCTCTACTTTATTTGCCATCCATTCACGAATATTTTCGAGCTATTGTTCAAGGGCATCCGCAGCTTCTTGAGCTGTTTCATCAACTAAGTCAAGAGCTGCTAAGAACTCATCAACAAAAGCTTTAGCAACATCGTATTTTTCCTTTAAGGCATCAATTCTCTCAGATTCAGCCTAATCTGTTGAGTTAGCTCTATCATAAGCCATAGCTGCCTAATAGTAAGGTTCATAAAGCGCTTTTAAATAATTATCTAACTAACTAGTCAATTCGGTACGATTGCTTACAAAACCTTCTCCATTAAAGAGGACTTGGTCTAAATTTAGTCCAGGTAAACCTTCTTTTGTAAGGTTGGTAATCAAATCCTTTGCAGCGATTTGAGCATCTCGTTTATCTGTTTTTAAATAATCTAAACTTAATTTGCGCAGCTGTTGTAGATTTTTACCTTGTTTTTGGAGTTCAGAATTTATCTTTTGAAGATTACGGACTTTTGCTGCACCCCAAGCATCATCTTGCGCATCACTTAGAGCATCAACAGATCGTTGAACCTCATCAATAGAAGATTTAACTGTTGCGTAACGATCCTTTATTGGATCATATTTAGATGCTTTTTTAGCGGAATGTTTCGGCGCAGAACCGCCGCCACCCCCGCCTCCGCCTCCGGTTTTTGGCTTTGTACTACCACCTCGATAATTAGTGGGGGTAGGAGGAGTAGCTCTACTAACTCTAGATTTGTTAGAGCTGGTTGTTGTAACACCAGTACCAGGCTTGATTTTGTAACTAGTAACGGGAGTTTCTTGAGTTGTCTACTCAGTTTCTTTTTTAGGAACATAATCCCATGTTGGAATAGAAACTGTGGCAATAGTGCCACTACCAACATCAATATCTGAAGGGCCATCAGTTACCGTCGCATCTACCGTAAGAGGCGCCCCCTCAACGGCGTCATATGAAGTAGTTTCATTTTTTCCTTCAGATTCTACTGTGGTAGTATCTGCTTCCACATCTGCGCCTATTTCATTCGGAATTAAATCTTCTGCTGTCAATGGCTCGATATTTAGATTATTGCATAAAGCTTCAATTTTTGCCATGTCTGTGCCACAAGCTGCAATCATCTCATTTAATGCTGTAAAGAAGGCAGTATTATCAACAGTAGGCGTAATTTCAGTTCCCGCTGCTAAGCCAGCTAATTCTGCTTGAACAGTTGCGATATTACTTTGTAAATCAGTAGTGTCTATGTCTAAGTCAAGATCAAGAATTGCATTTTCTTGAAGTTGAGCTAAAGCCTCAGCTGCTTCTTCGGCAGATCCAGTTAAAACAGTTTCTAATAACTCCATATTTTCAGCGCTAGACAAGAAATCTTCACTTAAAGTAGAACCATCAACATCAAGTAAATCAGAATAAGCGGATCGCATATCTTCCATAGAATCTGAGAATTTTTGATAATCTTTTATTGTTCCGCTATCATCCCAAATATCTTTCCAATCCTCCACATTATCCCCGGCCGTTTGTAATCCCTAAGTAAATCTAGCTTGTTCTTTAGCAACTTCATTCATTGCCTATTCATTTTCTAATAAAGAATCAGAAAAATCTTTATTAGAATCTTCCATATCTTCTTGAGCTTCAATAGTCTATTTTATTCCTGCTCTATAAGCCTCTAAATCTTCCCAAGATGTACCGGATTCAGTAAGATCCCCCTAAATACGAGATGCATCTGCTGCGGCATCCAATTCGGCCATTTCTTCAGATAACCCTTGTTGCGCCGCTTTAACATTATCTAAACTGATTCCATATTTTGTTGCCATTTCTGCTAAAGCATTATAATCTTCTGCGCTATAAGTTAATTGATTATTCCATTCAGCCAACATTGTTAAATCTTCTTGATCAAGTACATCTGATTGACTATTTAAGAAAGCTAATTGAGCATCTTTTATATTTTGCCCATAAACCTATCCAAGAGCACTTTGACCAATATTAGACTCTGTTAAAATGCCTGAATTTATATTAGAGGTAACTTGAGAAAAACTTTGAGCTAACTAATTATTTTTCTAAGCTAACTAATTGAAAGTCATTTCTGATTGAGTTCTAAGTTCAGAGTAAAACTTAGTCGCGTCTCCGGTTAACTAATATGTTCCATCTCTCATTTGAGTAAAATATTCTGCCATTCCATTTGTTCCATTATCTGTTAATGTATCAAAATCTTCCTAACTTAAAGTATCTCCTAACTATAAATTACTTCCAATAGAATTATATTTATTATAATTTTCTTCAGCCAAATCTCTTGTAACCTTAGATAAGTTTACTAAAGAATCAATTAAATATTGTAAACTTTCATTAGTAAAGTTATCCATACTATAACCAGCAGCTTCTAGCTATTTTCTTAACCCTTCTGGAGATACGGTATTCCAATCAATACCGGATAAAGCACTTACAAATCCTTCTGCTTCTTCGGTATCTAATCCTTCTATTGAATTACTGATAAAATCACTAATAGCATCAGCATTTTCTTTCCCGCCACCTTCAAAAGCTCTTTGAATTAATTCAGAAACTGATTTCTATGCATTAACGGACATATTTTTAAAACCGTCATCATCTTGAACATCTTCAAATATTTTTCTCGCTGTTTCAGACATATTTTGTCCAGCTTCATCTAATGCCTTTAGAGAGTCTGTTGCTCCATTCGCAACTTCTTGAACAAATTCATCAACACTTTTACCCATAGCTGCAGCTGCGGCATTTAACTCTTCTTCAGATCCAAAAGCGGCGATTAAATATTTTTTAGCACTCTCAGTTGTAACTTTTCCATCTTCGCCCATTTCAAAATTTTCCTCTAATTGCTATTGATTCATATTATTAAAATTGCCAGTATCAAGATAATTTCGTAATCCTTCACCAAGATCTCCTTGTTCAATACTTGCTAAAACCTTACTTGCTTCTTCTGCGGAAGCGCCTAATCCCTATAACGCTTCAGAAGCAGCAATAGTGGTTTTAACTTGTTCCGCAGTCAATTCTACTAATTGACCTTGTTCATCTAAGAAGGCAAAAGTTCTATCATTATCTGTTCCTCTAGAGAAGTTACTGTGTGCTCCATAATTAGTTCCGGCAGCAGCATTATAACGATCCAATAATTCCTATTCTGCTCCTGCGGCATTAAGGAAATCCGCTTTATTAAAGCTATCTCTCATCCATTGATCCAAATCTTCTTCAATTCTTTGTCGTTCACTCATTACCCCTTCAGTTACCATTGATTTTGTAGTATCATCATACTTTCCATCTAATTGTTCATCAACAGCTTGCTCAGTAACAGCTCTCATTTTTTCTTCTAATACAGAAGAACTTTGAGCCAAAGATTTTACAACTTCTTCATAAGTTTCTAAATTATTGCTAACATCTTCTGCATCTAATCCTAGTGCCTCTAATTTTTCCGCCAAAAACTCTCCAGTAAGTCCTTCTAAGGAATCTATATTATCTTTTAAAATCTATACTTGATCTTCGGCATTCGCAGCAGATCCAATTTCAGAGCCTTTAATTGCGCCAAATATTCCCGCGCCAATACCACCTATGGCTGCACCAACTGCAGCTCCGACGGCATTTCCAACTACTGGGACCACAGAACCAACAATTGCACCTGCTAAAGCCCCAGTACTGGCTCCCGCTGCCATACCTGCAAGACCGCCGCCTAAAGACCCTCCATTAATATCATCAATAGCGCCTTTTGCTCTTACATCGGCACTTAAACTTTGAACTTTCATAGATCCTATATCAGCAGCATATTCAGCCTAATTAGCCTATTTATTAAGAGTCTCCTAAGCTTCTGCCAATTTATCCTTATCAAAGGTTATTAACCCATCTTCTCGATCATATAAATCTCTAATTTCATCGGCATCTAATCCCTCTAAATTAGAAATTACTTCAAGAGCCTAATCATTAGCTTCTGCAAGTGCATCTCTAAATTCTTCAGTACCTCTTGTACAAGATCTTAAAGTTTCAACAGCAGAATCATAACTCTCTATTGAGTCTTTTAAAGCATCTGCTTTTTCTCTAGCCTAATCTGCCGCTTCTGTCAAGCTATCCATTGCCATTCTAGCCCTATCTAACTTACTTTCCATAGTTGTTTTTTCAATTTCTCTGACAATCAATACTAAAGCAGTTATAGCAGCAACTACCGCTAAAATTGGAGCAATAATAGCTGCTACCGTCGCGCCGAAAGACGCAGTTGTCGCACCTGCTCCGCTCATAGCTAATGCAAATTTTCCAAATACACCTTGACCTTTCATAGTTGTTTGGAAAAGTTTCGCCAAACCAGAATTCAACTTAGTTGGGTCCATTGATAAGAAATCTGCACTTTTTGCTAAAGCACTAAATTTAACCCAAGATTGACCTAAGGTAATTACATTCTTCCCTAAATCAATAATCATTGGCGCCATAATTGCTAAAGTAGAAATTAACTAAGAAGCAGTCATATTTCCATCGCGAGCAGAATTAATTAAACTAATTGTCATTGGAAGCAACATAGTAATAGAAGAGCCTACTCTTGCTAAAGAAGTTCCTAAAGCCTAAGAAGCGGCGTTCATTTCCAAAGTCTTCTATTGTAATGTAGCAAAACCATTTCTTATTCTTTCAAGAGCTTCTGCAGCATTTCCACCATTAATAGAAATTTCTCTTAATTCTTGACTCATCTACTCATATCGCTAAGCATTTGTATAATCTTCGGCATCTCTTAAGTTCTAAGCTAATATATCAGCCTAGTCCGCGGCCTATTGTATTTCAAAGGTATAATCTGCGAAGTCTCCATTTTTTGCCGCCTCCGCAGCCGCTCTAAAACTAGTTTCTAATTCTTTTGCGGCGGCAGAAGCCTATTCCAATCCATGATTATTTAAATTTCTGGAAAAAGCATTCGTAGAATCAGCGACTGCTTTAAAACTAGTTTCTACTGCTTTGGCTGCCTTAACATCGCCTTCAGTAAAAGTAGCTGCAGCAGCTACTGCTCGGGCATTATTTCTATCTCTTTGTTCATCAGGAGTCATTTCTCTACCAGCATTAGCAGCTTTTGTCTCAATACTCATCGCTCTTCTTGCAGCAACTTGATTTATTTTCTCAAGAGCGCTTGCTGCTTCATTGGCTTCTTGTTGAGCTTTTGTCAACATATTAATTTGAGCTTCGCCCCAAGCCTAAGTTTCAGCATTTGCATTCTTAGTTAAATCTCTGATTCTTGCAATCTACTGAGCAACGCCTTGATAGTATCCTTCTGTATTTTCTTGTCCTACTAATCCAAAAGCGGCTTGAGTACGAATATTATTGCCGGTATTATAATTCATTTGATTTTGGGCTGCGCCAGAAGTACCAGTATACCCTAATCGTATATCTGCCTACTATTTTGCTTTTGCTGCTTGTTCAAAACCAGCAATCATTCGAGGAATTTCTTTATCATTAATAGTTTTTATCTAAGCAGTAATATTCCAATTATCTTTTAACTAAGTCCCGTAAGCAACTAAAGTCGACATTGCTGAAGGAATTTTTCTAATTAAATAAGCACTAATAATGGTTAAAATTCCTTCTAATCCTCCAGCAGATTTTACAATAGCTTCAAAAGCGTTTCCAATCTTTTCTAATCCATTGTAAAATTCTATTTGAGCATCAGAAGTAAAGATTTCTGCAAATCCTCTTGCCCAAGCTTCTTGGGCATTTGTCATCGCACTGTCAATACTTTGTAAAGAAGCCTCATACTATGCTAATAATGATTCGCCACCAATTTCAGCTCGTGCTGAAGCCACATTTGATTCATAAGTATCCCAGTCGTTAAATAATGCAAGAACTTGACCGAATTGACGAGTGCCGCCCACAGCTTCTGCTATCGCTATTTTCTATTTTTGAGAATAAGTATCCCAAGAATCTCCCAATCTCTAAATAGTCTCTTCCAATGGGAGTAATTCCCCAGATGAATCCAAAATCTAAATTCCTAAATCAGATAACTGCTAAGAAACTCTACCTAAAGTAACTTCTCCATCAGTACCAGAAGATACTAATTGATCAAAACGGGAGAAAATCGTCTTATAAGCATTACCAATTACAGAAGCTGACTAACGAGTATTTGAACCAACAGTAGCAATAATTGCTGCTAAAGATTCATAAGAGACTCCCATTTGGGCAGCAGCTGAAGCGGAAATCTACATAGCTGTTGCAATATCTTTAAATTCAATCGCTGTTTCTGCACCTAATTTTGCACCAATAGAGGCTGCTCTTTCTAATTGCTCACCTTCCATTTGATAAGTATTCCAAACGGCAGTCAACTAATTAGACATTTCCTAAACAGATTGCCCTGCGGCCTAAGCTGCTTTTATTGTAATTTCAGTTCTTTTTTGGACTTCAGCTTCGGGTAAACCTTGCTGATAGAAAATTGTAGAAGCCTAGGCATAATCCTATGCGGCGACTCTTAATTCTCTGGCGCCGTCAATTATTTGCTTATAAAGAGCATCTAACTAGCTTCCACTTTTACCACTAACAATAGCGATATTTGTAATTTCACTATTTAAATCTTGTACCCATCGAATAGCATCTCTAACATTTTGAGAAACAAACTAAATTGCAGATTGGGCGACTGTAAATTTTGCAGATTGAGTGAGAACTCTTTGCATTTCTTTTATTTTATTAGAAATTGATAGTAAATTTCTATCTGCCGTTGCAAAACTTTCTAAAAAAGTATTTAATGAACCAGAAAAAGCCGGTCCTGCTTTACTTAAGGTCTCTACCATCTCAGCTGCAGAAGAACCGGCTTTTTGTAATTCGGCGTTCATTTTAATAAAAGAAATTCCTTTATCCGTAGTCGCTTTCTTTAATACGGATTCTAAAATATTAGCCTGCTTAATTGCAGACTAAATTTCGCTAGAAATTCCTTTACCAGAACCTCCAGCAGATACATTAAAAGCATTCTCTATTTCCTTTCGGATAGTAGATAATTGTGAACTTATACTTTTGGTATCTGCCTAGAAGCCTACCTAAAAGGTAATAGCCATTTATTCCCCTCCTTAAAAAAATTATTTATTCTCGGATGGAATTTCAGAATTTGTGGCAGGTACAGTCATTAACTCTACCATTCTCTTCAAAGCTTCAAGCTGAGTAGGATCTTCCATCAAATGAATTGCTTCAGCCATGCTATCATTAGCATTAATAGACAAAGTCTAAATTTTTTCAAGTACTCCCACCGCGCTATTGCGATAATCAACTAAAGACTTTAATGTTTTTTCCAAAGTTCTGAAAAAGAAATCCTTTTGCTGAGGATCAATTTCTTCTTTAATAGCGGCAATTATTCCATGTCCCTGCAAAATATCGTACCATTCATAAATTGTTGGGATATTAAAATCTGCCAAATCAATAGCATCTAAATCAATATTGGTATAAAATTTAACTAAAGCTAAATCACTAATTAATTCATATAGAGGTCCGCTAATAAAAGAGCGATCATCCATAATATGATTCACTGCCCATTGAATCATTTCGAAAATAGTTTCGTATTGGAGACTGGGATAAATAATATATACATTATTATTTACCTCTTTATAAATAGGATTTTTTTCTTCGGGTAAACCGAACATATTTAATTGGATTTTTTCAATAGCCATTTATAGGCCCTCCTTTTACTAATTATAAAATATTCTATACCTATTTAGTATAGGCATGAACTCTAGTAGCATGGACCATATTAATATAGTCGTCTACATTCTGCTATGGAATAAAATTTTCGGCTTTATATATATTTTTAAAACCATCTAATTTTAATCCTGGGTTCACCTATTTCAAAAAATCTGCTAAATTCATTAAAATTCCATTTACTACAATTAAATCTGTATTATCACTTAAACCACTAAAAAAAAGATCTTCTTCTTGGTCTTCCAATAAAAAATAAGCTGCGGCATCTTTGTCACTTGATATTCCTCTATACATATAAATCGGCGGCACGGCTGCATTAAAAAGCTTTTCCTTTAATTTATTCGTAGCTATACTACCTAAACTCATTCCATATTTTCCATAAGCCTAATTCCATAAATTATATCTTTTTACTGAAACTCCTACTGTTTCATCGATTCTGGTTGATAGAGTCGCGGTCCCATTCTTATCAATAGATATATCAAAAAAGACATCTGTCAAGGGTTTTCCGACCATAGGAGAATCTGGCTTTGCATTTCCATTATATCTTAATGTTCCCTAAATCGCCGTCCCAGTATTCGTTCTAGCAGATATTTTTTTAAAAGTACTATCAATAGCATCACTTAATTTTTCAACAACTAAATTCTAAATTTCAGGAGTATTTATTAATTGAGCAACAATATCTTCCATTATTAGACCCCACTAATTACCAAATTTTCCCGAAACCCGGTAAAACATAGTAGCAAGATCTTTAGCTTCTGCTTTTCCATTTATAATATTCTAAGCAAAAGGATACAATCCTGATTCTTGACCGACTTTATAAAATCGCTGCAAAATACTATTCCACGCTGTAGTATTTACTCCTTGAGTAACTGAAAAAGTACCATTTTTAGCCATACTGGCCAATGAATCTAATCCTTTCATTAGATTTGTTAAGTCATCTTTCATTTCCTATGATACCTATCCCGCATAAGCTAAAGCTGTAAAATTATCTGCGTCTATGCTCTACTACTAAATTCTAGTTAAAGACTATTCAATCTATTGGATAGTCTAAGTTAAAATTGTTTTCTTTGCTGATTCTGCTGTCATTAAATTAATTTTTGTACCAGGCTATAAAACTCGTCTTCTTCTATTTAGTAGAGATGCTAACCTATTGGGGAAAGAATCTTTAGCTGCAATATATATAGCAGAAGCTTTTCTTAGAGCTGAAAGATTATCTTCTTTTATAGAATCTGCAGCTAAATACTCAACTCCTTGATAAGATTGAATATTGTCCATGCCTTCTCCTCCTTTCCACACCTGGCCGGCGTTTCATATTCTACCTAATATCTAATTTTATAATATTAAAAATAAAATTTTCTCGCTACCCCAGTAGTTTGACATAAAAATATTTTTATGGTATAATATAGATAGAAAATAAGAAAGGAGCAATCGTATGATTGAAGCCATAAAAGTAATTGTCAGTCTTGTCCTTGCAATAGCACTTCTCTGCGGCGTGGTATGTATTTTAATGAATTTCCCGGTCATAATTCTGGCCGTCGCGCTACTCGCTCTACTCTGCTTTTTCGTTTGGGGCTTAACCTTCCTTATCTACGAACTTCTTTTTGATAGGTGGTAAAAATGAAAGTTTTTGTGAGTATTCTTTTGGCAATCTTTGCTTTGCTGCTACTTCTTGCCGTCGCAAAATTGGCGCCAGTAATCCTCGTAATTGCCAGCTTAGTAATTACTGTTGGCGCTTTGGCGGCACTTATTCATTTCTTTCTTTTCTGGAGGTAAATTATGTGGGATGTTTTGTTTTTCATCTGGGGTTTGGTGATGGCCGGCTGTGGTGTAGCTGCGATTATCCTGCTCGGCGTTCTGCTGGTCTTTTTGATTAAGAGCTTCAAGGAGGACTGGTAATGACCAATAAATGGATAAAGATTGCCATTCATTATGCGACGACATTTGCAGTTGGCGCTATTGCTACCTGGATTTTTCAATGGACGGCGGTTGAGTGGCTAGTCTACTTTGTGTTCTGCGATCTGTGGTTTATTTTGAGAGAAACGAGGGACAGCGATGATTAAGAGTTTGTTACGGAGTTTTTGGCGCAATCTTCAAGCGCCGCTGACCACACTCCTGGCGGCGTTAATACTATGTGTCTTCGTCGGCGGCCCTACGGCACTCTTATGCTGGGGTTTAAGCTCTGCTCCGGAAAAAGTACAGTGTCTTATCTGTATTGGACTACTGGTTCTATTCATCGTAGTGGTGGTCGGCGTCGTCATCCGTTCTATCTATAAATTTTGTAGGAGGGTGTGGCGTGAGGCTAAAGAAGATTATGAATGGCATAATAGCCATTCTTCTATTGATTAACTTAGGAGGTTGTTCAAATATGACAAAGATTCAGAATACCAACAATGTGATCGCCGGCGTCATTCCAACTGAGATTACGCCGTCCCTCATGGTTGAATGGTTCAATACAAAAGCAAAGCAAGCCGACTGCAAGTTGAGCGTTTCTCTATTGGAGCTGGCCCAGCTGTTCCTCGAGGAAGGTGCCACCGAAGGCATCCGCGGCGACATCGCTTTTTGCCAGAGCATTAAGGAGACTGGCTGGTTCCGGTTCGGCGGCCAAGTGCTTCCCGAGCAGAACAACTTTGCAGGTATTGGCGCCACCAATAACAGCCCAGTGGGTAAGGGCGCTTGGTTTGAGAGCGCGAGGCTCGGCGTTCGGGCGCAGATTCAGCACCTGAAGGCGTATGCCAATGATGAGGCGCTCGTCTATGAGTGCGTCGATCCTCGGTTTGGGCTGGTGACAAGAGGCGCCGCAGGCAACAAGTGGACTGGGCTGAACGGCCGCTGGGCGGTTCCTGGTAAGGGCTACGGCGAGAGCATCTTGGCGCTTTGGGAAGAGATGTATAACTTTTGCGTCGAGGAAGAGGAAGGCCCAAGCGACTGGGCTGAGGACAGTTGGGAATGGGCGCAGGACACGGGGTTGACCGACGGCACCGATCCCCAGGGCAATTTGACAAGAGAGCAGGCCGCCGTGATGCTGGAACGGCTGTATAATGTGCAGAGACGAGATGCTATCTTTGCGCATCTGGAGGCGGCCAAGAGCCTGCTAAGTTTGGAGGACTTTATTTGAAGCGCTTCGTGATTTGTTTGGCGGCAACCTTTGGCGGCGCGCTTTGGTTTCATGTGATGAAGCTGATGTTCGGTCCTGAGAATGCTTTCGTGTATGCCATGATGGAGCTTGCTGCTATTTCGATAGCGGCCGCTTGGAATATGATTTCTCCCGAAAAGGAAGAGAAGGAAGACCAGACTGTAAGGATTGAGCTGATTGGCCGAGATTTGTTTAAGTATGAAGGCGACAGGATTGAAAAGGTTGGCTCTATGTGGGAGGCTAAGGACTGGATGGAGCCGCTCATGAAGAAGACTGACTGGGATCAGTGTATGGCGGCCATTGATGATAGGAACAGGCGGGAGACTATTCAGAAGTTGGCGCGGCAAATGGATTATAGGAAAAGGAAAAGGAAGTAACGGAAGTTGAGTTGAGAAATAACTTTGCCGCCGATACTTACGAGTTGATTGTAAAGTATGAGGATGGTAGCGTTAAGATTCAGCCGATTGATCCGATGGCGATATTCGAGTATGGCGGAGTTGGAGAGACGATTGGGCCTTGAGTTCGAGATTAAGACGAACTTGTGAGGTACTAACCTGTGAGGTACCAAGATAAATGGTGCCGAACCGTGTCGTCAAAAAAATTGAAGCGGTCGGGTTTTTTGTCCGCGCTTTTACTTTAGCGCGTTAAAGTGTGAAAGACCCGGAACCATTCCCCCGGCTTCCAATTCTTACCAGGGGGTAGGCGGCAGACAGTCAATAAAAGATTCCTTAGGCTCGAACGACTGTTCGATGACCATCCTTTTGCAAGGTCCCCAAAAATTGGGCAACATTGTTAAGAATTTAACAAAGAAATTCTCTAAAGAATTTGAAAAAAAGACTTGACTTTCTTTCAATCTTGTGTTACAATAACAATGTAAAGAGGAACAGGAAAGAGTTTGGTTCACTTCACTTGACTAAAGTGTAAGGACTAAGGAAAGGATGTTCACTATGATGACTACTAAGGAACTCAAGGCCAACGGTCTCAACTTCATCGTGTATGGTCAGCGGCATGACGGCGTTCTGGTAGAGCTGGACTACACCAACACCAGAATGGAAGCGGTTGCTTCTAAGGCGGAGTTCGACAAGCATCGGCACATTGAGTACCCCAAGACTTGGATTAAGAAGGTGTGATAAAAAGCGACCGAGTTACCAAGCTCGGTCGCAACACCCCAGAAAATTGTACCACACTTTCGCCGTTTTGTCAATAGGTTTTTTGAAAATTTTTCGATTTTGTCAAAGTGCCCAATTTGAGACTAGTGGGATTGAGCACTTTGACGAAAGCGAAGACTTTGTGCAAGATGAACAACAAAGACAATCAATCTTTGTTGACAATGATGAATGATTATGTATTGACAATGAAGTAAAGATGTAGTACAATACAATTAGAAAAGGAAAGGTACTAAGGTACAGAAAGGAATGGCTACTATGTTGGCTAACACCATTTGCTACAAGCAGAAAGAACCTACTTATTACAACAAGGGTACTCAGTGGGAAAAGACTTGTGATACATTTCTTCTGTGCTATGTATATGGTACAGATGAACAGGCACAGCAGAGATGTGATGAAATGAATGAGTTGCTCAAGACTAATCCAGACAAGATTACCAAAGAGCACAGAGTTGACGCAACTAACATTGATTACTTCTTTGTGAACAAGCAGGAAGAAATGTACTAATCAATTCCAACAACGACCGAAAAAGCCCTATATGGCACAGTAGAAAATCGCAGTTATTTCAAATAAAAGGCTTGACAAATCAGCTTGTTTGTGTTATCATTAAATCAACCTAAAGGAAAGGATGAACCACAATGACAGAGGAATACAAGAGACAGACCAATGAACTGTTCTACAATGTAACTCACAGAGGAAGCAAGGTATCAGAAGCAAGCTTGACTGAACTGCTTGCAATGCAGAAAGGACTTGAAGCTTTCATCAAGGAAAAGAAGCAAAAGGAATTTGAAGCAGATGTAAAGGCACTGAGAAAGACCATCGAAGATTTCAAGTCTAAGTATCCAAGCGCTGACTGGTATGTAGAGGTGGAGCAGGAGGGGTGCCTTGAGGAGCATGACCTGTTTGACCTGATGGACTTCTCAAGAATCGAGTCTTAATGAAGCGGCCTTCGGGCCGCTTTCCCTACCTACCTGGTTAGCCACCGCTAACGTCCGCTGCAGCCCTAGCCACTTCACCGCACTAAAGCGTTAAATTGAAAAAGAAAATGCAGGAAAACTTGCAAAAAAACTTTTCCTAAAAGGCTTGACAAATCCAGCTTGTTATGGTACAATACAATTACAGAAACGAAAGGGGAAAGAAAAAATGAAAATCTTCGGTAAAGTAATCACTGGTATCTGCGCTCTGTTCCTGCTGTGGGCGTTCTTCTCTTGGGTGGATGTGGTCAGCGACAACTGCTCACCTAATCCCCAGCACTCCGACTTGAACCTCTTTGTCTTGATGACAGAGAGCGCCAAAGAGGAAGAGCTGCAAGGAGCCTGCGGTGATCCTCTCTCTGTATTCGATGTAACTACGGGGTACATTCAGCAGAAGAATGACAGTAAGGTTTGGTTCGTGGCAGAAAATGGAAACACCTATGTAACAGAAGTTGGCAATGTCGAGAACTTCGCCCTTGAAGGGTATTACACCTTGATGTTGGACGGCGACCAGGTTGTAAAGGCTTTCGTTGAGGTCTGGTAAATACCAGACCTCTTTTCTTTCGCAATCGGCCGCGGCACCCCGAAAAATTTTACCACACTTTTCGCCGTTTGTCAATAGTTTTTTTGAAAAAATTCTGCCCAAAAAATTGATCCCGAAATTGTGCAACTTTTTGCTTGACAATCTGCTTGTATTGTGGTACAATACAATCAGAAAAGGAAAGGAGAATGAGACATGAACTACATCGTTTTTGACAGCTACACTGGTGAGGTTGACTTCGTGAACGCCGCAGAGCTTAAGGCCATCGAGCAGACCAGTGAGCCGGGCCGTTACTCCTACTTCCAGGAACCGAACTTCGACTGGCTGGACGAGATGGAGGAACACTTCAAGTAAAAAAATTTCAGAAAAGGGGTTGACAAACAGCCCCTTTTCTGATACAATAAGTACAGAAAGGGAGAGTGAACAAAATGTTTGGTAAAAAGAAAGAATCAGTCTTTGACGTGGAGAATACCGACTCCTATGGAACCCGGCTCGTGCTGATGGATGCCATCACCCAGCTGATCGACATGGTGGAAGTGGTCGAATCTCGGCGGCTGGCAATCGGCCTTCTTCCTGATGGGCCTGACAAGCGGAACGCCGAAGAGCGTTTCAAGACCGCTCAGCTTGGACTGGTCAAGGCTATCGACCAGTACAACGCCGCCCGCAACCACTACAACGAAGCCCTTGAAAGAGAGCGTGACAAACTGCCGGATACCTGGCATTTTGAGCGACTGGAAGCCGCCCAGCGTATCGAAATCGCAATTAAAAATTTCTATCAAAGGGGTTGACAAATCCCCTCGAGTATGATACAATACAATCAGAAAGAGGGGAGAACCCCAAAACCCAACACTTAATCTAAGGAGGATAAAAAGATGGGTATGCACAAGAATAACAACGAGGCCGTCAGCAAGATTCGTGAGGAAATGTGGCGGCTGGCTCGTCACAATCAGATCATCGAGGATGAAATCTACCGCATGGTCGTTGACGCTATGGCCGCTTTCGACGACTTCCTGTTCCCCGGCCAGATTCTCAGTATCGTCCGCCAGCGTATCGAAAGCATGGAGGCCGCTACCGAGTACAAGGAGAACATGATCGCCGCCGCCGCCAGCCTTTCCGCTCGTGAGGTGGCCGCTAATCTCCGACTGCTGGGTATCGTTCATCCTTGCGGTGACGGGTTCGAGGTTCTCAGCTGGGACAGCCTCAAATACTTCAGCCGCAGGTATGGGTGGACGATGAAAGAGAGCCGCCACATTTCCTTGCGGCACGCAAGGAGCAAGGGCTTGCGGGTAGTCCCCAAGAACTGCGGGAAAGAGGCCATCACCATCGAGAAGAACGGTATTCCCTTCACCGTGAAGGTGGACAAAATCGCCTACAAGCTGGTTGACACCAGCAAGACTTTCCTCAAGGGCGAGTAAAAAGGGGTTGACAAATCGCCCCTTCTGTGGTACAATAAAACCATGGAAGGGGCGAGACCCCACAAGAAAGGAAGAATGTAAAATGATGACTATGGACGAAATGAAAAGAATTGCTCCCCAGTATCAAGCCGAAGCCGCTAAGAAAGCCGCCGAAGCCAACGCCATTGAAAGGGCGCAAATTGAGAAACACACGCAAGAGTTCATCAATGAACTTGCGGAAGAGGTAATGAGCCAAGTCACCCAAGGAAAAACCCTCGTATCCGTACGGAGCCGCCGGATTTACGACCTCGGAAACGGTATGGCTACTCTCATCGGCATCACTTCCAGAAAAATGAACAGCGGCCGTAACAAGGGCCGCTTCTACGAAACGCTGGGGCACAAGATTAACCTGCAAATGGTTAAGGACTATTTCAAAATGCACGGCGTACCGCTGGAGGTTCACCGGTGGGCAACCTACTATCCCATCGTTGCCGGTTCGAGCTGTTCCCGGTGCTACATCGACTTCAAACTTTAACAGAGCAAATTCGGCGACCTGCACAAAGCGGGTCGCCTCTTTTTGTGCAAAATTACATCTTGACAAATCGCGCAAAGTATGGTAAAATGGGCGGCCCGTTTTCCCGCGCGGCGGGCCGCAATATTGTATCACACCCAGCGCCGTTTGTCAAGAGGAAAATTGAACAAATTTTTGGCCGATTTGAGATCCCGATTTGTGCAATCTGCCAGTTGACTTCTGGGTGCTCCTGTGGTACAATACAATTACAGAAAGGGAGAGGGCGACAGCCCGAAAGAGATTTCAAAAAAAATCAAAAAAGGGCTTGACAAACTCCCCAGTCTGTGGTACAATAAAGATGTCAAGAGGGAAGAGAGATTGCAAAAGCGATTTCAAAAAAACTTCAAAAAAAACTCTTGACAAGCCGTCGAAAGTGTGGTACAATAAATACAGAAAGAGAGGTGAGGAACATGGACGAAAAGAAAGCGCCACGCAAGCGGCTGACCAAGGCAGAACTCACGGAAGTCCTACTCAAGAAAGTCAGTGACTGGATTGACGGTGGGGACAGCCCAGAGGATGCCGTAGGGAAGTTGACTGATAAACAGTATGACTTCCTTATCGACCAAGGCGTGGACTTCGACAACCTACTGCTCACGCCGGAGCAACTGAAAAACGCCCAGTCTATTATGGGGAAACAGGCAGGGCGCAGAAAGGGGATGAAGTATAACAAGAAGTACCCCAAGAGCAAACAAGACCTGTTCAACGGCATAGTCGAATACCTGCAAGGACAGGGCGCAGAGATTATGCCAGCCGAACGCCAGAATTTCCGTGATTTGGATTTTACGCTGAACGGCGTACACTACAAAATAGTGTTAAGCAATCCGCGGAAATAAGAAACGACCATCAAAAAATTATCTGCTAATCTGAAAGGGGAAAAAATTATGAACACTCGTTACACTTACGCCGCTTACGCCAAGGAAGTCATCGCCATCGTCAACGGTGAAATCGAGGTCACGGACGAAATCCGCACCCGTGTTGCGGAAAAGTCCGCCGCCCTGCTGGCCGCACAGGAAGCCAAGGCCGCTTACAACGCCACCCATCCCAAGAAGAACACCGCCAAGGGTGCTTCCGAGGCCACCAAGGAAAAGGCCGCCGCTATCCAGTCCGTTCTGACTGCCACGCCCATGACTGCCGCCGAAATCAACGCCGCTCTGGGCACGGACTACACGGCGCTCCAGGTTGCCAACGCCGTGAAGTATATCGAGGGCGTCAAGGCGTCCAAGGTCATCCGCAAGACCACCAACGCCAAGGGGCTGACCGCCGAAAAGGAGTATACCGCTTACTCCATCGGCTGACAAAAAAATCCACACAGGGGGTTGACAAACAGCCCCCTGTGTGGTAAAATAAGAATGTAGCAAGGAACAAAATAGATACATGAAAGGAATGTAACACTAATGTTCGAGAAAAAGCACTATCTGGTTTTTGACTGTGAGGGCACCAACGACACCGCCACTTTCGGAGACGGCAAGGACGACAAGCCGCAACTGCCCTATGACTGCTCCGGCGTTATCATGGAGCGTGACGGCACAATCGTTGACCGTTTCGCCTATCTCTGCAAGGAAGTTTTCACCGACTGCAAACTCATGGACAGCGCTTTTTACAAGCGCAAAATGCCGGAGTATCTGGACAGAATTGCCAACGGCGAAATCGACCCCATGAGCGCAAGCGACATTTTCACCAACCTGAACGCCCTTTGTGAGGAATACAACATTCCGGATATGTGGGCTTACAATGCGGACTATGATGTAAACGCTCTGCGTAACCTGTTCACCAAGTACCGCCGCAAGCACGGCTTTGACCGTGAGAGCGCACAGAAAGTGCTTGCCCTGCGTCCCCGTGACATTATGACCGCCGCCGTGGAAAGTCTGGTAGGCCCCCGCAAGTATTACAAATTCATCAAGGAGCACGGCTATTTCTCCGGCAAGAACAATGTCCGCTATGGTGCTGAGTTCATGTATCAGTTCATCACGGGCGACACCACTTTCCAGGAGGAACACAAGGGGCTGGACGATGCCATTATTGAAAGCGAAATCCTTGCCCGTGTATTCGCCGCCAAGAAGAAGGTACACGGCGACCTTGCCCCGAAATATTACTACTCCCGTGTAAATGCCAAGTGCAAGCACGAGGGCGGGAGCAAGCCGGTAGGCCGGCCGCGCAAAGTCACCTGTGACTAAATATTCATCCGGGGTGCATGAATATGCACCCCGGAATTTTTGTGCATTTTGCCTATTGACAAGCGCCCCGGAATGTGGTATAATGGGCGGCCCGTCTTCCCGCGCGGCGGGCCGCGATATTGTATCACACCCAGCCCTGGTTTGTCAATAGTTTTTTTGAACAAAAATTGAGAAAATTTTTCTCCCGATTTTGTGCAACTTTTTCCTCGGAATTGGAAAAAATTGTCTTGACTTCTGTCCCCGGCTGTGGTACAATACAATCAGAAAGGGAAAGGAGAAACCCAACATGAAGAAGAAGATGTCCCCGGAAACGGAATTAGCTATCGGCATGGCTGTCGTGTGCATCCTGTCTGCACTCCTGTGGTGCGTAGTCCTCAGTTACTTCTCTTAAAAAAAATCTAAAAAATCTGAAAAAACCACTTGACAAGAAAAAATTTTTGGTGTATAATTAAGGTACAGAAAAGGAAAGGAGAACACCTCAATGAATAAAATGGTTTGCTTCGATATGGACGGCACAATCGCCGACCTGTACGGTGTGAAGGGATGGCTGGAATACCTGCAAGCGGAAAATCCGTGGCCATACCTGGCGGCCCGCCCCATGTGCGACATGGACGCCCTGCGGGATGTGCTTCTGAAACTCAAGGAGCAGGGCTGGGAAATCCGGGTGATTAGCTGGCTGGCAAAGGACAGCTCCGAGGCATACAAGGACGCTGTGCGGATGGCCAAGATGGGCTGGCTTCTCAACTTCAACTTCCCGATGGACGCCTGCCACCTGGTTGCATACGGCACCACGAAAGCCGATTGCGTCCGGCGCTACCACTCCGAGGGTGACAACTTCATCCTCATTGACGACAACAGCAAAGTCCGCAACGGCTGGCATATGGGCGACACGATTGACCCCACGATGGTAAACATCGTTGACGCTCTGCGGGGGCTGGTGGAGTAATCCACCGCCCCCACGCAAAAAAAAATACTTGACAAACAAATAAACCTGTGATATAATCAATACAGAAAGAAACGAAAGGGGAATATAAAATGAATATCCTGACAAGAACCGTTATCGCCCTGACCGCAGAGGAACAGCAGACCCTCAAGAACGCCGCCAGCATTCTGTTTGACCTTGCGAGTGCAATCGAGGACAGGGGCGGAAATGACACTGGCTATAACATCCGCGGCATGGCCTCCGACCTGGAGAACTTCGTCGAGGACAACTACGAAATCATCTGCGAGGAGGGGGAGGCATAATGGTCTGGTACTTCTTGGGCGGCTTCGCCCTCTGCTATGCAATCTCCTGCATCATCTTCGGCCTATATGACAGCGAGCGCTTCGACTGGTTGGGTGAGAGGTTCGCTTGGTTCTTCTATCTGTGGGCTATCCCGTTTGCGCCGCTCCTTCTTCTGTATGGCTTCGTCCTTAAACCTTTCTGGATGTTCTTCCGTCATGTGCTATGGCCGCCCCAGTGGTTCAGCCGGGAGAAGTTCCAGACATTCATGGAGAAATACCCGTTGACTAACAAAGAGCAGGAGAACGGCAAGCCGTGGATTAAACAGCTTAACAATCACTTTGCCATCTACTACAACGGCAAAGAGGTCAAAAAGCGTTATGCCTATTGCCTAACCTTTATTAAATGAGTTCTGGAGGGGCAACTCACCAAAAGCCCCACCCCACTTTCTTCCTTTCCTTTCCTTTCCTTTCTGTTGGGGATTGCCGATTGTGCAAAATGCACAGTCGGCTTTCCTCATCTTTGTCTATTTTGCCTATTGACAAATGGTCGCAGCTGTGGTATAATCGGCGCGCCGGTGCGGCCGGAGCGGCGCGCTTTTTCTTTTTGTACAATTCGCCGAATTTTGACTAAATTTCAGGCCATTTTTCTCTGTTTTGCACAATCCCGAAAGCGGTCGGGCGGCGGCGTCGCACTTCACCACGCTAAAGCGTTAAATTGTCAAGGAAAATCGGCAAAAAAGTTGCACAAATTTTTCTCCCGGAATTTGTGCAAAACGGAGATCCCCCGCAATTTGCAAAAAAGTTCTTGACTTTTGGGCGGCTATCCCTTATAATAGGTAGTGTCAGGAGGGCAAGAGAACTTCCCGGCGGCGGTTCGGCTCCATGTGGGCGCGGGACGCGCGGGAAAAAAAGTTTTCAAAACCCCTTGACAAGCCCCTTGAAAAGTGCTATAATAAAGACAATCCAAGAGGGACGGGCGGTGAACCGGCTGACAGCGACAGGGCCGCAAAAAACTTTTGGAAAGTCCAAAAAAGCACTTGACAAAGCGAACCCCATGTGCTATAATAAATACAGAAAGTGAGGTGAGGGAATGGCTGGTGAGCCTCGCCGCCGGGCTACAAAGGCGGAACTGCGGGACATACTGTTGAATAAGCTGAACTCATGGATTGAGCAGGGGGACACCCCCGAACAGGCCATAGAGCGGCTGACCCTGCGGCAGTATGACTTCCTTGTGGAGCAGGGCGTGGACCTTGATAACTTCATACTGACCCCCGAACAGCAAAAAGCCGCCGGGGAAATTCTCAAGACCCAAGCCGGGCGCAAGCGTGGGGCATACAACAAAAAGTATCCCCAAGCCAAGCAGGACTTGTATAACGGTCTGGTGGAATATCTCACGGCGCAGGGTGCGGAGATTATACCGCTGGAGCGGCAGAACTTCCGTGACCTTGAGTTCACCCTTGCGGGGACGAAATACAAGATTGTATTGTCGAACCCCCGCACATAACACCAACTACCATATTTTTAAGGAGGATTTTACTATGGCTACCACTTCCAAGTACACCTACAAGCAGTTCGGTCTGGACATTATCGCTCTCGCCAAGGGCGAGCTGGAGCTGACCCCCGAGGTTTCTATCCGGCTCATGGAGAAGGCGCAGGCGCTGGTGAACGCTCAGGAGAGCAAGGCGGCCTATAACGCCACTCACCCCAAGAAGTCCACCGCCAAGGGCGCGAGCGCGGCCACTATGGAGAAGGCGAACGCCATTAAGAGCGTGCTGACCGCCTCCCCCATGACTGCGGCGGAGATTAACGCCGCTCTCGGCACCGACTATACCGCCCTTCAGGTGGCGAACGCCGTCAAGTACATTGAGGGCGTGACCAGCGAGAAGGTCGTGCGGACTGTCACCAACTCCAAGGGCCTGACCAGCGAGAAGGAGTACACCGGCTATAAGGTCGGCTGACAAAATGCAGGGCGGGGCTTGACAACAGGCCCCGCCCATGCTATAATAAGGTATACCAAAAAAGATGGAGGTTCCAACACTTATGGGCAATGTTCTGATTTTCGATGTGGAAACGGCGGGCGGCTTCGGCGCTCCCAAGGTTTACGACTGCGGCGGCTGTGTGATGGACACGGCAACCGGCTATATCCAGCACCGCTTTCATTATGGCGTGCTGGAAGTGCTGGGCAATCCCCAACTGATGGCGACTGCATACTACGGCTGGAAGATGCCCAAGTACTGGCAATCCGTATATGAGCGCAAGACGGTTCCCATGCCGTTCGCCGATGTTCTCCGCAAGCTGACTGCAACGGTTGACTTTTACGACATTGAGGCAATCGCCGCATATAACGCCGGTTTTGATATGCGGGCAATGCGGGCAACCTGCGAATGGCTGTATGAGAACAGCAACTGGATGAACCGGGATGTGAAGGTCTGGGACATTTGGGGCGGCGCTTGCTCCAATATCTGCAACACCGAAAAGTTCTTCAAGTGGGCAGAGCGGAACGGCTATATCAGCGAGGCCGGCAACCCCAAGACCAGCGCCGAGGTGGTTTTCCAGTATATCACCGGCAAGCCGGCGTTTGAGGAAGAGCATATCGGCCTGGCAGATAGCGAAATCGAGGCGGCTATCCTGCATAGCGTACTGCGCCGCAAGCGCAAGGCAGATTTGACAATCCGCCCCAACCCCTGGCAGGAAGTCGGGAACAAGTACAAGGCGAGCCGGGCATAAGCCCGGCCGCCTATACAGAAAGGAGAATATTTATGCACGAATGCCCCACCTATGACCTGTCCTGCCCCTACTGCGACAAGGCCACCGGCTACTGCCAGCTGGCCCACCCGGAACGGGATTGCGACGACTACGCCGCATTCTGTCCGCCAGACGAGGACACCTAAATTCGTCAAATTGCACAATGGCAATATGCACAAACATACCCCGAAAGTTTGTGCATATTGCCTATTGACGAGACGGGCTGCGCCGGCCGGCGCAGCCCGATTTTTGTTTGTTTGCCATACTGCGATTTTTCGTTCATTCAGCGCCCATACTGCGACTTTCCCCCGATTCCCAAAATCCCCCGCCTATACCTGTCCTGAGCTAACCCCTGCCCCTGTATTCACTGTCTCAAACCGTTTGATTCCAGCGCCAGTTTTCAAACCGATCCCCCTCATTTCTGCGCCCCGATCCCATATCATCTCCAACCCCCGATTCGTTACAAATGAACAAAAATCCAACCCCCGCTAAACCGGATCTTCCAAACCCCTACCCCATCCCCTGCAGCTGTCCTTCACCTCCTGCCTCATTTGACATAAATTAATTTTTGTGGTATAATATAATGGGGGAGTATAGGCTCCCGCCCTAAACCGGATCAATAACACGCCTGCCCCGACTTGACAGGAAAAAATTTTTGTGATATAATATATATAGAAAGTGAGAGAGGAGAGATGATAATGCTTGACATGACTGACCGTACCCTCCAGATGGAGCTTGCCGATTTCAAAGATAATCTGTTTAAGGCCCTCAGCAAGATGGCCGATACCAGTGACCCCACCACATACGACAATGCCATCGCAATCATCGCCGACATTGAGGCCGCCATTCGGCATGAGTACCCCCTGGTTGAGTACTTCAACTTCCTCTCCTCTGGCGCCTACAAGGAGTGCTATGAACTCCCCTGGCCTTTCAACGGCTGGGTAATGAAGCTGGCCTCCCGCGCCAATAACACCGTCGGAGAAAAGGCCCTGATCGAAGTTGCGGAGAGCCGCGGCCTGGACATCTTCCCCGAGACTTTCTTCATCACTACCCCCGTTTTGATGCAGATGGGGCCTATCCGGGAGGGTCTCGATTGCTCTGATTACTGCACCTATGTGCAGTCCCGCACTAACTCCCGCGGTTATCATATCAGTGGTACCTGGCACTCCCTGTCTCCCAATTCCTGTTACAGTATCGCCGGAGAGTATATCATCTTCCAGCAGAAGTGCACCCCCATGAGCCATATCACCCGCTACGAGGATCAGCCTAATCTCTCCCCCGATAATTACCTCCGCAAGGACAACTTCGAGTGGGATGCCGAGGCCATTTACCACTCCCGCATCGAAAGCATGACCTGGCTCCAGCGCTACCTCGAGGTACACAGCGCCCAGTCTCTGAATGACCTGTTCCGCTTCATCGAAGACTACGAGCTGTCCGACCTGCGCCGCGATAACATTGGCTTTACCACCGGACTCCGCCGCCCTGTGATTATGGACTGCCTGAGCCGCGCATAGGACGACGATGTACCCCCGGTCGATTAACTTGACTTAAAAAAATTTTTGTGATATAATATATATAGAAGATGAGGGAAGGGGCAAAGATAGTCCCGCGAAGGTTTGGCGCGATTGCCCTGGAGCGCACAATCTCCCTTCCCCATCCTGAAGGTTATAACACAAAAATCTTCATCGCCCGTCGTATTACTTCCCCTCTGCGGCAGGTTGACATGAAAAAATTTTTGTGATATAATATATATAGAAAGTGAGAGAGGTGAAATCGTCCGCTTTGTCACCGTGAGGCACGGGAATGGAACCATTGAGCGCTGGATGAGCGCTGTCGAGTTCCGCGAGATGCTTTTGCACCTGACACCTAATGTGCTGACCGAAATCACCATCCAGAGAGAACCCACCCCCCGAACTTGAAACCCTACCCCCGGAGTAAAAGGAAGGGCCTAACGTGTGCCCACCCCCGTACATGAGAAGGAAAACTCAGGCCCGGGGTAAAACACAAATCCAAAAAATCACATTACAGGAGGAAAATCATTATGGAGAAGCGTAAGTTCTATAACACTGGAGATGCCAAGGGCTTTACCAAGCAGAAGTTCTTCGAGGCCGTCGTGGATATGTGCAACGGCGAGGACGTCGATGTGGACCTGGTGCGCGCCGCGGCTGAGTACGAGCTGGAGGGCATCGAGATGCGTGCTTCCAACAAGGCTACCGGCGAGAAGAAGGATGCTCTGCAGTCCGACTATGCCAACGCCCTGCGTGCCGCTATCGTGCCTCTGATTGGCTCCGAGCCCAAGACCGCCAAGGAGCTGATCGACATGGCTGAGGCCAAGGGCAAGAACAGCCCCAAGGGTACCCGCTGGGCGGCTCCCTGGGTGTCCCGTGTTCTGAACGCTGAGCCTGGCGTGCAGGCCGTGAAGATTGTTGTCGATACCGTCGACGGCAAGGGCCTGAAGGTTCAGAAGGAAGCCACTGCTTATCAGCGCGGCTGATAATCCCCAATGAGGGGGCTTCGGCCCCCTCCCCATATCAAGGTAAACAGATGTCGGGCCTGATCAACCCTTCGCAGGGGCGGAACCTGCAGCCTTGACTGCCGATGGTAAAAGGGCACGCGCCAACTTTCCGGGGTGCTGTGACGTCCCTTAGTTCACAGCTGCGTTGCCACTAATAAGTAACAAGTGGAAGGTATGCTCTCCACCGCAAGGGAAGCCGTGACGGCGTGAAAATCCGGCAGTTCAGGTATCTGCCGAAAACAAACACCTGAGATGCCCAATACCAGTGCACATGGTTTGGGCCAATCTGCCGCTTCCCAGTTGGCTCGGCAATCAGTTCAAGTCTGATGAGCGGCGCTTTCCTCTCCCTTTCTTTCTTTCTTTCCCCTCCCTCGGCTGCTCAGTCTTCATTGATTGGGCAGCCTTTTCATATATACGCGCGCTATACCGGCATTTAGCATTGATCCGGTGTGGGCCGCGGCGCGCCGACCGTAGGTCCCGTGTTTCGAAAATGGCGCCAGACCGTTATTTTTAATGAAATTTGGGCCGCAGCGGCGCGTTTATACTCCTAAATCGGAGCAATTAATACCTATCCCCAGAAGAAAAATTGATTATATTTGCTCCACAATTTGATTTGCTGCCTGTCGCTGGAAATAAACCGGTTTGTAACACCAATAAAGACCAGATGAAGGGTGAAATTCTGAAAAATTTTTGAAAATTTTTGATAAAATCGCCGCAAAAGGGCTAAAATCGCGGTCCAAGATGCGTAAAAATGAACAAAAATGGCTCAAAATCGTCAAAAATTGATCAAAATTAGCTAAAAATGGCATAAAAATGGCCAAAAATCGTTGAAAATCGCCAAAAATGCGAAAAAATGGCATATTTCGGCAGAAAGTTGACTTAAAAAAATTTTTATGATATAATATAATTAGAAATAGGAAATGAGACAAAATTTCCTCATTTGTACCTTGAAAATGTGATATTTTGTGTAGAACAATTGAGGAGTTGTGGCCTCTCTCGGGCCCCAAAATTGCTTAATAATAATAATAATAATATGTAAAATCGGGGGCCAAGAGATTGAACGAGGGCCGAGAGAAACCACAACTCCTCTTTACAAATGAGTCATGTCTAGGCCCCCAAAAATAATTGATATACAATATGCCTTGACACCTCAAAATCTGACAAAATACCACACCGAAACCTTACTAACCTCATAGGAGAGGAGGGCCTAATTGGACAACAAAGCATAGTTCTCCCAAACTCCAGAAGAGGCAGTACAAAGGCTCTCAAATACTCTCGACGAGGCAATAAATCCAAAGCCATTTACGCCATCAGTTGTTGAAATTGATGGCGAGACTTACACTCAAATCGACCAAACCGATAAGATGCGCGACACGAAAGGAAATGAATACTCAAGCGGCAACTTTCTTAAAACAGTTGCCCCCGCAATCTACAAAAGAAGTTACGGCCGCCTTGAGAAATCCCCAGACGCCTTCTTAAAAATTGGAATGACAAGTCGTAATCGCATAATCAAAGCCGTCCAACTTCATCTTGTCAAGCCGCTAATCACTCCACGCACAAAGGCCATTACGCCATACTATCGCGGCTTAATGCAAGACATTGACGCACCCTTTAGAGCGCGAGTTGATTACACTGGCGCTCTTTGGGCGACTGGATACGACTATGAACTTGCGACTGCGCTTGCTCTTGAGTTCGGACCTGCACCGGGCGCCAACCTTAAAATGGAAGGCGCTTCGATGCATCGCTTAACTAAGACTGATGAAGGCATACATCTTGAAATAGATTACCCCTTCACATTCCAAGAGCGACTCATCTATGCTTGTCAAACAATCTATAATGAAGTTGTTGCCAAATCCCTGAGCGGCGTGCGGCCCGGCGTCGAAGAACTGGTGAAGGTCGGCATGACCAACTTCTTCTACTGTTAGGGCTGGTATTGTTCAGTACCAGGTGCCTACAAACAAGTAGTTGAAAACTATATCCGCGTATACTGCGGAAAATGTCTTGATGGCTTTGGAACTCCAGTGCCTTTCCCAGTTATTAGTGAGCCTGAAAACTGCGTACTTCCATTTGAAGACACATTAAAATGGAACCAGTTCAAATTCTCTGGCGATTCAACAGTAAAACAGATAAATCATAATAAATCGAACAATCAAAACTCAAATCTTTCGACTTTATAGCAAAAACTTAGTGGCGCTGATCCAAATAAGGAATACACAGGCGCTGAATTAGCGGCCTATGGTATTACCGATTCTTGTAAAGCTGCCGCCGTTCGTCACGGATTTCTAACTAAACTTGGCGGCGGACGCAATACGCGTTACATCTTACAATTTCTAAAGGAGGAGTAAAACTTGCCTTTTTATCGTAGAAAGATTAAGTTTGAGGACTTGTCCCCAATCTATCAGCAATATCAGGCTTGGATGCGGTAGAACGCAGTTTGTGTCCACGCCCCAGATGAACATGATCCCCGTGAAATCTTCTTCATGACTGCCGAACAAGAGCGCAAAGGGCTGCCCGAGACAATCGCAAAAATCATTACTGCCCTGCGTATCGGTGACTTCATGGATGTACTGCCCCTCGGCAATGAAGGTTTCTATCTTTACTCAACACGCGGCGCCGAAGGCAAAATCCAAACTGTCACTCGCACCCATGTGCGCCTGCCCAAGCTGTCACACCTCATCACACTGTCACCTCGTGACTTCTTCTTGCTGCTCAACCTCATTGCAACAGCAAAGAATACACAAACAGGCGACAGCCTCGCCCTCAATCCAGCGGCGTGCGGCGTCACAGACATCAACAACACAGCCGTCGGCCAGTTCTTTACAAAGATGCGCGTCAATTATCGTATTAACGATGACTATTGCGACCGCAAATGGACGCCGCGCGACGCCATCTCATTCCTCGCCAAACTTGAGCCGACCCAAGAAAACCACTTGGCCGCCATGCAATACCTCACAGTCCTTCAGAACGACGACATTCTGTATTTCCCAATCGAGTCTATGGTCAACCTCGAACTCAACTGGGAGCAGATCGACGACGATTATTGCGTGCCGCCCGAGAGTGTTACCAATCATGTTATCAAAGGAGTCCACTAAGCGGGCTTCCAAATTTTTCCAATTTTCAAAGGAGGAACTTTATATGTCCGAACTCGATAAGGCCATTTCCGAACTGGTTTCTGCCTTCCAGGAGATTATGCCCAGCGCTCAGGTGTTCGTCGCCCAGGCCAAGCCTGAAACCGAAGTCAAGCCCAATGCTAAGGCAACGGCTCTCAGCCCTGAGGCTGAATACTGGCGCCAGAAGTATATGAATACCCTCGACAAGTACAATACCCTGCTCGCCGGCCAGTCTATCCGTACCAAGACCCATGACCAGGAGCGCTCCACCATCGCCAATCTTCAGAGCCAGATTCGCGATCTGACCGAGACCGTTCAGAGAAAGAACCGCGAGATCCTCGCCCTGAAAGAGGCCCTCGACAATCGCGTCAGCGAACATCGCGTCGCCATCGTGAACCTTCAGGAGACCGTCGCCGAGCTGCGTGAGCGCAACGCCAAGATCCTCAGCGACAGCAAGTCCAAGGATGCTCGTATTAAGGAGCTGTATAACAATCTCCAGCGCGCCGTCCTCAACAACGAGCCGCCCAAGATGATCACTCCTCTCGGCCTCCTGCCTGTCAACTCTACTGGTATGCGCCGCCTGGCTGATGCCTATGCGCAGATCGCCAGTCTGTATAACCATCGCGCCGCCGACCAGTCCACTATGGCAGAAAAGAACGCCGCCCTCCAGAAGGAGAACGATGCCTATGAAGCGCTCTTCCGCGTATTGGCAGAGACTCTCCGTGAGTATGACCCCAAGGTAAAGTCCTAATTCTCAGCCCCTCTCTTACGAGAGGGGCTTTCTTGACATAAAAAAATTTTTATGATATAATATATACAGAAAGTGAGAAAGGGGTCAAAAATATGATTAGAGTTATCTATATTGGTTCCTACGACTGTGAGCCTAAATACATTGTCCGCGTCAACTCTTTCGTTCAGCATGAGTATGCCGAGCAGCCGTTCATCGCTATGCTCTGCAAGCCGCACACCGCCGAATACAACATCCAGTATGTTGACTACGGCATGGAGGATGACACCATTCAGGCTTATGTTGAGCTGATGATGGACAGTAGAGACCAGACCACGCGCCGCAACGCTTTTGACCGTCTGTGGAACTATCTTATGGGGGAGGGTGTTTAATATGAAGCTGCTCGTTATCAATGGCAATGGCTATTCCATCTTCCCGCCCTCCGGCGCCTGGTTCTTCCTGTCTGAGCAGGGCTTCCTGACCGCGCTTTCCCAGAGCGGCGCTCTTCACAAGATCACCACTGAGAAGCCTGACCTCGAGTACCTGTATTTCGACGAGCAGGAGTTGGATGAGAATACCGCCGCCGAGCTGGAGCGCATCTGGCGCATGGACGCCAACGGTGACTATATCACCGTATTCAAGAACATCTGGAGTGAATTGGAGGATAACGCATGATGCCTACTATCAGAGTTATTCGCGTTGACTACGCAGATGAGAGCCGGTATCATACCGACTTTCAGAACTTCAAAGACTTCAATACCGAAGACTTTATCAAGCTCATCCTGTCGCACCGCAACTACGACTTCCATATCCGCGCGCTGGACGCCGAGTCTGAAGATGTGCCCGAGGCCGCTTTCGGCTGCCTTGACATTATCGCAGCCTACAACAAGCCGCCTCAGGAAATCCTCATGTCGGCGTTCAACTACATCTGGGAAAATAAGGAGGTGCACGATGTCTAATCTGCACATCATGTGCGGCTTGCCGGCTAGCGGCAAGACCACATACATTTCAAAATGGGCCTTCACCGATGACCGTGTGGTTCATCGCGATGAAGTGCGCTCCATGCTTCGTAAGCGGCTCAATTCTGACCAGTACTTCCCCTGCTCTGCGGATGAGGAGTATGGTTATTTCCTTGACGCCTGCCGCTATGCGGCCATTGACGCTTCCGGTCGCGGCGTTGACCTCTGGATTGACCAGACCACCCTGTCCAGCGGCTCTGCGCACAAACTGTTGAAGGGCCTCAACACACTTCAGCCGCTCTATACCACCTTCAACATGATTATCTTCGAGCAGGTGTGCACGCCGCTCGCCGTTTGCCTTGAGCGCAATGCCAAGCGCACCGGCTTTGAATGTGTACCCGAGGACACCATGATCTCTATGGCGAAATCCTATCTGCTCGATATGACCGCCGTGCGCCAGAAGGCATACACCCTCGATACGCGGCTCCCCATGATTATCTGCCGCCATACTATCAACGATATGTATTAAGGGGGTGATAGCATGACTGTATTTGTCAAAACAGAGGATGCAATCTACCCCTGCGAGGGCTATTTCTTCATCCGTATGACTAAGGTTGCGCCGAACAAGTGGGGCGTCTTTGCAACCCAGCTCGGCCTGCCGCAGCCTACTCTCCTGGTAGAATACGAAGACGACGAGGTATTCAGCGGCCACGAGAAGGCGGAAAAAGCTCTTAACCACCTCTTCAAGAACATCAAACATGAAGCCACTATTGACATCACAAAGGTCACCCTTTAAGGGTGGCCTTTTCTTGACATAAAAATATTTTTGTGATATAATAATTATAGAAAGTGAGAAAGGGGATAAGAATTATGACTTTGCGTGTTAAGGATGGCGAGAATACTCGCTACTTCATCGTGAGTTCTGTTGAGGCCCGCCACAAGAAGTACAGCTTCCATGGTCTTAACAAGATCTGCCACTATCATCAGGCCAGTGTCTTTGTGAACGGCGAGTGCCTCTGGGTTGAGAGCTGTGAGATTGGCGACGTCAAGGCGCACGCCCACATCGTCGCGCTTCAGGACACCATCATTGATGCGCTGGTTTCCCGCATGGAGGATGCCTGCCTTCTGAACTGGCGGGATATTGTGCGCGCCGCTAAGGAGGCGAATGAATAATGTATATCCAGACATCGAAACATCATATCGAGCACATAAACTCAATGACCTACGATAAGAACTCTGGGCTTTACATCAACGGCTCCAAGGTTGGCGTACGGCCCGAGAAGGCCAAGGCCACCTACGATTTCATACTTGAGTCCGTATGCAATGGAGCCACCCTTGTAGACATCACCAAACCACTAGAAAGGAGCCGCCATGATTCTGAAAATCGTTGATGACGACCGTCAGACCTGCGTCATCGTAACCCGTATCGACCGTTGTAAAGATCTCTCCAGCTGCGACCCTTGGGGTGACGGTGAGAGCGCCTCTTTCGTGGATTACTCCATTTGGATCAACGGCGAGAAGTTATGGATGGCCTCTGACATGGTTTATCCTAAGCCGGAGAAGAACCATGACTATCGCGGCCTGTCCAAGATTATCTACGAGCTGCTGCTCGATAAGATGCCGACCAACGATGTTGTTGAGTTCAATGACATTTTGCGGCGCGCTCAGACCGAGCATGACCTTCGCATGAAAGGAGTGATTAAATGAGTATCTTTCTAACTTCGGATACCCACTTCAATAACGATAACATCATCAAGTATTGCGACCGACCTTTCCTTGATCACAAGGATATGAACGAGGCGCTCATCGCCAACTGGAACAGCGTCGTTAAGCCCGAGGACACTGTATATCATCTGGGCGACTTTATCATGGGCATGGCCGACAATACTGCTTCCATTCTTCATCGGCTCAACGGCTACATTCATCTGGTACGAGGCAATCACGATACGCTGCGCAAGCTCGCCATCTATGAGCAGTATCCTGAGAAGATTACTGTTCACGATGTCGCCTACCTGCCATACAAAGGACTATACTTTGTGATGTGTCATTTCCCACTGGAGAACGAGGCGTTCTATGACATGGTTGTGCGCGACAACTCTGAGGTGGTATTGTGCCACGGCCATGTGCATAACCATGAGCCGTTCTACAATACGCTCACTCATACCTTCAATCTTTCCGTGGATGTAACCAACTTTGCTCCCGTGGCGCTGGATAACATCTACGAGATCGTCAAGGCTGACTTTATTAAGAAAGGAGTGTGGCGCAATGGTAATGGCAGTATGTGATTTTGTCCTCGCCGGCCTTTGGCTGATGAATTTCATCATTGGCTGTGTCAATGTGGCGAATGGTCAGCCCTTTGCTAACAACATTAGCATCGGCTGTGCATATCTGCTGGCGATTCTGGCCTTCATCAACCTGGGATTGGACAATCTGAAGGAGCGATAATATGAAAGCGGCAGAACTTGAGCAATTCATAACTCAATTTTTCAACATTTGCCGCGAAGCCAAGAGCGACCTTGAGAGAGCGACAGAGGCAGAGCAATACCCAAACTCTGCCATTCAAGATTTGCTGCACGCCTTGGAGCTTGCGCCAAAGCAATTAGATGCGGAGACTGTCAAATGGAAGCTCCACGAATTACGCGTGGACAGACGGGGCGCCAAGCAAGAGCTTGAAGTTACCTCTCTCTGGGCCGACTGGTGCGACAAAAACAAAAAGTCACTCGACACTTTGCAACAGGTACTTGGCCAGATGCGCAAGATCCTGCGCCGCCAGCCCAACGATTTCTATGTATTCAAAACTGACATACTGGGAATTAAGGGCGAATACCTGCAAGCCGACCAAGAACCCGAATACATTCAAATGAAAATGGAGGGATTTTAATGAAGTTTACGGATTTCGACTTCAGCTTTACCAAGACTGACAATAACGCGACCCTGTACTTCGAAAACAGCCACAGCAATGATCTCTATCTCTATATGAACAGCGTCTCCAGCAAGTATATCGACCAGGCTCAGGCCAGCTGGGATGATATTATGCGGCGTATGCGCTACGCTCTGACCAAGGAGCCTGAGGGCGTTGATGCGCAGCTGTCTATCGTCTATATGTTTGACGATAAGATGAAGATTGTCCTGACCCTGCGGCTCGCCGACGAGGTGTGCAACATCGAGTTCTGGGCGGAGGACGTTGAGAATTGCCTGGAGTAAGGAGGAAGTATGAGCGCAAACGGAATCGAAATCGAGCGTAAGTGGCTGGTCTCTGGCCTGCCCGAAGGCTATGCGCCGCGCAAGCATCGCATCGTAGAGTCCTTTTATCTGTTCGCCAATGATGACGCCGAGCTTCGTATCAGCCGCCGCGTCAAAGTGGTGAACGGCATGAACGGCCCCATCTATGGCACACCCAAGTATAAGTGGACATTCAAGACAGGCAACGGCCTGAACCGTGTCGAGCATGAGGACTTCCTTACGCCCGAGGAGTATTGGGATCTCGTCGCGCGCGCGCCTGCCGCCATCTATCATAAGGACTGGTATGAGTTCCCTATGAACGACGGCCTTACTCTCGAAGTCAACTGCGTTGACGATAAGTGGTGGTACGCCGAAGTTGAGTTTCCCTCTGAGGAAGCAGCAGCTGCATGGGTGCCCATCGACTATCTGGCCAACTGCACCGAAGTAACCGGCGAGCCTGGCTACGCCATGAAGAACTATTACCGCAAACAATACATGAAGGAGGATATTTGATATGATTCTTCGCAACTTTTCCCTGGCGACTGTGCGCGTCGTGGGTGAATTGGATACTTTCAATCTGGTGCTGGGGGTTCGCGCTTCTGGCAAGGATTTCCGCTATAACTTCGAGGACTGCACCCTCTGCGACACCGACCTTGAGATGGGAGAGGTCAATACCGATCTGCCGCTGACCGACGAAACCCTCGACACTCTGCAGGACTATCTCATGGATGTGCTCGCCCATGAGGACCTCACCATTGGGCTGAACGGCGACATCGCTGTATTCTCTGACAACAGTGAGGACGGAGACTCCTGGGCGGCGATTCGTTTCGGATACATGACGGTCATGGAGGTCTAATATGCTCATTGGCATTGCGGTTATTGGTATCGCAGTTTATGTCGGCGCGCCCACATGGACTATTGTATTTGCTTCACTGGGCATCGCCGCCAAAGTCCTCGGCAGCTTTATCAATTTAATCACCGATCAACCTACCGCCCCTCTTTGAGGGCGGTCTTTATTTGACACAAAAAAATTTTTATGATATAATATATATAGAAAGTGAGGGATGTATATGCAAGATGTAATGTTCCTTAGAAATAGAGTAAAAGAGCACGTTGCGCTCGTTGCCAATCATTATACCAACCACGCCGTCTTCTACTGCGGTCTGTATGGTTCTCAGAACTATGGCCTCAATACCGATGACAGCGATGTGGATACCAAGTGCATGGTGCTGCCGCCCTTCAGGGATGTTGTGCTGGGCCGCAAGATGGTGTCCACTGACCTCGCCGATCCTTATGGCGCCCTTTGCAATGTGAAGGATGTGCGCGCCATGTTCGACAACTTCTTCAAGGGTAATGTCAACTTTGTTGAGGTTCTCTATACTGAGTACTTCTCTGTTGGCGTTGACTATCTGGCCGAGGCCAAGGAGCTGCGCGACCACCGTGATATGGTAGCCAACCGTGACCCTCTTCGCCTTATGGAGATGGCTGCTGGTATGGCGCGGCAGAAGTATGTGGCTTTTAATAAGCCGTTCGAGAGCAAGAAAGAAGTCCTTGCCAAGTATGGTTATGACCCCAAGCAGCTTCATCATCTTGGCCGGCTCGCATACTTTATGACTGACTATATGGCCGCCGGTGATTTCGGTTATGCTCTTCGTCCCGACAAAGAAACTAATGAGCTTCTTATGTCTCTCAAGACCAATCCTCTGCCGTTGGAACACGCCGAGGAAAAGCGTGAGTTCTATATGTCTTATGTAGACAAAAAACTGGAGGATGCCAGATACTTTTGGGGCGACGAGTCTGAGCGCGAGCTTGCCGCCAAGCGCAGCGTTGAAGTGAGAGCCTTTCTGGATGACCTCGCATACCGCTTACTTTGCAAGGCCTACGACGTAGGTTGACACAAAAAAATTTTTGTGTTATAATATTTATACAATCAAAGGAGGAGATTCCAATGACTCAATCCTTGGATCAGGTTCTTCGCCAGATGCGCGCAAAGTACCCCCGGGCAACCTATGTGGTGGACGATGTTCCCGATGACAACCGCACTCTTTATGAGGGCGACATCAATGGCATCCTCTCCATCGACTATCTTCTGGACAACAAGGTTCTGGAGGTTGATGAATCCCAGGCGCCCGACCGCGTCTTTATCCGCATCGAGGAAGAGGCCATCGACTAAAGCCCGGGCGGGTGGCTTAATACCCGCCTCTATATGGGTCAGTATACCGTATCAGGAAGCGGCGCGGACTGTAAATCCGTTGGTTCACACCTCAGTAGGTTCGACTCCTACCTGGCCCACCATACAAAATGATGGATGTGATGCTATGGCTAAACGAATGAAACCACTTCCAGCAGGAACTAAATTTGCCAATGGATGGCGTATATTAGAGCATTGGAATTGCGCTACCAGTGTAGAGCATGGACTCGGCAGAAAGAACAGCCATTATCTCTGCATCAATGATGAATGTGGGGTTTTGTACGCTTTTGAGAATAGCAATGTTCGGCGTTGGCTGGATGGCTTAGTTCCTGTTTTACAAAAATGTAAGAACTGCAAAGGACCTAAATCCTGTTATTATTCTTCTCAAAATTACAAAACAATTTCTAAGGAAATCAATCGAGAAGGGTTGGCTATTGTATATGGGAAGGAATTTGGGGATTTAGTAATTGCAGGTCCAGATTATCCCAGCAAATTGTTTACTGACCATCAGCGTCATGTTCGTTGTTATTGTAAAAGATGTAAAGGGTATCATTTTATGCGACATGATGACCTTGAATTAGGTCGCCTTCCATGTGCATCAGAAGGGCGGTCGATGTTAAATGTCCCGAAAGAGTTTTCTGAAGAAACAATCTCACCATAAGGTGCGTCGGTCTAAGCATACTTTTGGTAAGGGCAATCTTTCCAATCGTTTGTTTGATTATTGGTGGGCATTGTATTGACGCACAGGCGCCGGTACTCGGCGCCTAATATAGCCTCGTCGCCAAGTTGGTAAGGCACAGGACTTTGACTCCTGCATTCGCTGGTTCGAGTCCAGCCGGGGCTGCCATTCCCCCGCGTCCAAAACAGGCTCCGGGACCGTATGCGAGAAAAGGCAAGTAGCGCGGCCGAGTGAACGCACGAGTAACGGTACAGTTTGACGGTTCAAATCCGCTACGTGGGGACCATAGGCAAAGATACCAAAGGCTGCATCGCTTAGATGTACGATGCGCAAGTCGGCGCCTTAAAGCCGAGTAGGGACTCTCGGTGTCTCCCCTACTACATATGGTTCCTTAGCTCAGTTGGTTAGAGCCGCCGGCTCATAACCGGAAGGTCCTGGGTTCGATTCCCCGAGGAACCACCATCAAGTTTTATATAAAAGGAGTGTATGACAAATGACTAAGGCAGAGACTCGCTTCATCCACACTACTGGTCGCGACGGTATTCACAAGGTGATCGCCCTCGGACAGTATCATGGTGAGACAGTACGCGCAGTTGCCAAGTGCGCGCCCAACGATACTCCTTCTGTCGACGACGGCGAGACTCTCGCTGGTCTGCGGCTGGAGAAGAAGATCCTGAAGCGGCGCAAGGCTTTCGCTGAGGCCCAGCTCACCAAGAAGTACGATTACCTGGAGTTCCTGGCGGCCGAGATGGACAAGGCCCGTGCGGCAATCGAGCGCACCGAGGCCAACATCGACGAGATTGCGGCGGCTCAGGCGGCCAATGAGACTGACCTGGCCGGCCTGCTCGCTCGCCTGTAATCAATAACTCCTCCCCTCACTTGACACAAAAAAATTTTTGTAGTATAATATATATAGAAAGTGAGGGATGAGTTATGAGAAATCCAAATCGTATTCCCAATCTGACCGGGTTATTCCAGACCTATTGGATGACCGTCGGCACTGACCTCCGGTTCGGGCAAGTGCTTGAGCTAATGGCTCAGGATTACGCCGAGTGTCACGATTGCGAAAAGCCCAGCGATTTCTTCTATATCGAAGACGAGCGTTGGGGAACCGCGCTGGTTTATGGACTGAATAAGAGAGGAGTGGTGGTAGATGATTAAGTGTTCCGCTGTAAAGTTCGTGCCATTCGGCACTGACTATCCCATCATTGTGGCTGGCCCGCGACATCCTGATTGTTATGAAACAATTCAGGAGCACTTCGGCCACTCCTTCTTCCAGTCCCCCGATGTGGTTGAGGGTTTCCTCGACGAAATGGACAGGTTCCTTGACCGTTACGACGCCAAGTATGAGGCTTTGAGATGCGGTCAACTCACCCATGACACTTCCGACCGTGCTCTCTACTCTGAGGATATTTGGCCGGAGGAGTAACCGTAGACGACAGTGCGGGTAAAACCCTGTCGGTCGCGCGTGTACGAGAGCGTAGCGCGCCAGATAAATACTGCGTTCTTTTCCGTGGCCGTCGGAAACAAATTACGGCCATTCTATGACTCATTAGCTCAGCTGGTAGAGCACCGCCCTTTTAAGGCGGGTTGCCGGGGTTCGAACCCCCGATGAGTCACCATTGGTTGGATGCGATTGAATGAGTAGGAGTGCCTGTGTACGAGGCCCCCAAAGTCAAGCTCGCATGACCGCGGCTCTTGTCGGTATCAGCATCGTTGTAACCGTCTGACTTGTGCCCTCGTTATTGCTTTGTAAGGCCGGTGGAAAGGAACCGAACAGTTCGTAAAGCGACCCTTGGATTTGAGCTTAGTTCCATTTGGGTTAAGAATGTTGGAACTTGCACGACGCGTTGGGGCTTGGTAGTGCCTCCAAGATTACAAAGACGGGAAACTACCACATATCCGGTTGTAGCGTAATTGGCTAACGCACCTGCCTTCCAAGCAGGGGACTGCGGGTTCAAGTCCCGTCAGCCGGTCCATCAATCTTTTGATAAAAAGGAGAATGTAAATGAAATTTGGTAAGCGTGTTGCGGCACTGGCTTGCGCCGGAGTTCTGTGTCTGTCCCTTACGGCGTGCGGCGAAATGAATGGCCAAGACCAGGAAATCCATAATACCTATGAGGCTGGCAATACGCTGATGAAGAACCAGCCGACTCCGACGGATTTGGAGTATTCTCTTGAGAGATACAACCTTATCCGGCGAGCCTACTGGGTAAACGGCCAGCGTGAGAAGGCAATGAACCTGCCCTGCGAGGTCAACAAACCCCTGGCTTACATCGTTCTCTTTACCGAGAGCGGTTCTGTTGTTGGGCGCTTCACAGTTGACGGCAAGATTTCTTCCCTCAACTCTTTCCTGTCGCCGGACAGCGAGAACTATGAGTCTCCCAACTACACCAATGAGTGGCTTCCCGATGTGGACGGCTCCTTTGGCGAGAACGACGGCGGCATTTTCTTCTTTACCACGGACGGCAAATACATGGAGTGGAATGCGACCTACCTGTATTCTGACATTCCCTTCGAGATCACTACGCCGACCCTTGTGATTGGTGGTGAGGGAAATGAGTAAAATCGGAACTACTATCACCGCCATCGTCATCGTATTGGTCGTCGGCGCCGGCATCTTTTTCGGCGTGACTCCCGGCGGCCGAGCTGTTTGGAACTCTTGGTTTCACGCAGTTCAAGAAGTAGATGACCGCACAAACTACGACACCATCAAGAAGGTCGAGGATACCTGTCGAGCCATGATCGCTACATACGAAGCCGACCGGCTGATGTATGAGCAGTACAAAGACTCTGACGACGAAGAGGAGCAGGATTGGGCGGCCCAGGCTAAGATGCGCGCCAACCGCACGGCGTCCACCTATAACAACTACATCCTCGAGAACGAGTATGTGTGGGCAGACAATGTACCAAACGACATCTATATGGAACTTCCCTATTTGACCTAAAAAAATTTTTGTGTTATAATATATATACAAGGTGAGAGGAGAGCACCTCTCCTCTCCCTAATATCCGGTAGTAGCTCAACTGGTAGAGCACCTGCTTGCCATGCAGGAGGTTGCGGGTTCGGGTCCCGTCTATCGGTCCAGCAGGTTAGGGAAAGTCCGCGCCCGACACCTGGCAATTAAAGACGGGCTGGGAGAGAGTAACAGCTCCGGGTGGCTTCGTGAGCAGCCAAGGTAGATTCCAGATACCTCATAGCCTGAAAAATCTGGCGGGTCGGTAGTACGAAAAGCCCCGATATGTTCTCCGTTGAGTCGTTACATATGGAGGCGGCACAGTCCTTGCTGAAAGGGTGGCTCCGTGGACATTATATGCAGGAGTAGCTCAGTTGGTTAGAGCACTCGCCTGATAAGCGAGAGGTCAGCAGTTCAAGTCTGCTCTTCTGCACCAACCGGTTTACTGCCGCGCGTTGAACTCTGGCCAGTTTTACGGCATTTTAAGGAGGCTCATCGTGTTGAAGTGCAAGTGACGCGGTCTCAAAAATTCTGTGTGGGACAAATAAACAAAGACCACGCAGGCCCCGCCCTCTTAGGGTGCTCTGCCATTCGAGCTATAAGTAGGGAACAAAAGGCTTGCCAGGTTCGCCCGACAGTGGGAATGGCTCCAAAGTAACCTGGCCAAGGGGGCGGGACGCCGCCCCAGATACAGGGGATTGATGTAACGGCAGCATGACTGTCTCCAAAACAGTTCGTAAGTGTTCGAATCGCTTATCCCCTGCCATAAAAGGAGGACACAAGATGGACTTCTATACTTCATATTTCTACCAAATCCGCAATTTCACACCAAATATGATACCACTGTCAACTGCGTGTGGCGATCCCGCATGGTATCACGCAGGCCGCGATAAGAATTTTGTGTACTTCGATAACAACAAAGTATGCAATGGCTTGCGCGCCGAAATGTTGCATCCAGATAAGTCTTGCGCCAATCTTTGTTGTGGCGGCTTCGCTTGTCCTTACACGCCCGATACCTGCAATTTCCTTGACGCATATCGTCGTCAGCTTGAGAAGGTTGACTTCATGGATTTCATCGGCCGATGCGCTCGCATCAAAGACCAAGTCCGTGAGTGCAATCATTTCGAAGGCCCACCTATCATCGTATTGATGGTACATGAGGCGCCGCAAAATCCATGTTCTGAGCGTATTGCCCTTCAAGAGTGGATGTGGCGGCATGGAATGTCTTGCCCCGAATTACCCTACCAAGGGAAACAGTTTAGGGGGTTCTTTCGATGAAGATTTATTTGACACCTGCTGAGAGAGATATTCTCGAGCACGCCAGAATTTTGAAAGACCTTTATTACCCAAAGGGTAATCCCTGTATGGTGAAGTGCAGCGAGTATGACAGACAAGTCTGTTGTGGTTATTGCGCTGAAGCGAAACGCTACCAAGAAGAGATTGTCCAGCCTATCACCAAAGCAGGACTCTATGATGTATGGCGCGAGATCCAGGAAATGTTAAACTTGCAAGACGAAATCCGCAATAAGCAGAAACTTCTTGACAAAAAGGAAAAAGAGTTCGGCGAAAAATATGCGGATGCACAGAGGTTTCTAAGTTTTCGCATGGGCTTGTAAGTTCAGGTTGACTTAAAAAAATTTTTGTGGTATAATATTTATAGAAAATGAGGGTGGCGTTAGAGGTCGATAAGACAAACCACGCCTTAATGCGCTCGGAGTTGCGTGTCGAGCCGCCCCATTCAATATCGCAGAGTAGAGAAGTGGCCTATCTCGCGACCCTCATAAGGTCGAAATCGCAGGTTCGAATCCTGCCTCTGCACCCAAATGGAGAGGACTTCGGCTTGCACTCCGTCCAAAAAAAGCAAGCGCGGTGCTTCGATCACGGAGATGAAACGGCACGGGCACTCCGGTCTGCTGTAAAGCGTAAATCAAAAGCCCAGCCCTGTATATCTCGATGGTGTAATTGGTTAGTCACGGCGCTCTCATAAGGCGCAAGTCGGGGTTCGAGTCCCTGTCGAGATACCATCATCCCAAATAAGAAAGGAGGCATGAAAATGCTGTTGTACTTCGAGTTTCCTTGGAACCACCAAGACATTGATGATTTCATCTTTGGCGATGAAGAGCCTATCGTCAGTCAGAAGTAATCTGACAATACCCAAGCGGCGGACAATCCGCCCCAAGTGTATAATGCGGCTCCGAAAGGAACGGTTCCAAGCCCGTGAAAACGCAGAGGATACACACCTACCCACCCATTAGTGAAAGGAGTTCACATGAGTAAGCGTAAGACTCTCCAGATTGGAGATGTTGTCCGTCATCAGAAGTATGGTATGGGGCGCATCCATCAGATTGACCCCAATGACCGCGAGTTCTTCTTCGACATCCACTTCGACATTGATGGCGGCGACGGAACTCTTATCTGGATGGATAAGATTCGCGCCCTGCGCCAGTGCAAGCTGGTTCATCGGCCGGAGACGCCGCCTGCCGTTGTGCGGCTGGATAATGGCATTATCCGAGAGTTCGTAGGATAAACCTTTGCGGAGAGGTTTAAGCCGGGGGTTTCTCTTAAATATAAACTCCGGCAATATCCGGGTGTAGCTCAGCTGATAGAGCGCGTGGTTTGGGACCACGATGCCGTGGGTTTGAGTCCCGCCACTCGGACCATATCTGGATGTAGCTCAGTTTGGTAGAGCGCTACCTTGGGGTGGTAGAGGCCGCTGGTTCAAGTCCAGTCATTCAGACCAACCCTTTTGCGTAAACAAAAGGTACATTTTGCGGCTTGGCAGAGCCTAAAGAAATGGGGGAATAGACGACTGCCATCGTCTAAACCCTAAATAAAATATTGGCGTGTAGCTCAATCGGTAGTTAGCACGCGGCTGTTAACCGCGGGGTTGTGGGTTCGAGTCCCACCATGCCAGCCAAACTCGTCGACTGCGAGTATAAATAAAAGCCTGGGGACATTGTCGTCCCCCTCATGGGATTGTAGCTCAGTTGGGAGAGCACCTGCCTTGCAAGCAGGGGGTCGTCGGTTCAAGTCCGATCAGTTCCACCATAAATAATCTTTAAGGAGGAAATCGCATGGCAGACTTTAATACATCGTCCCTTATGACGCTGGATGAGGCAATCAAGCACGCTGAAGAGCGAGCTTCCTTGTCATGCGACGAATGCGCCGAGCAGCACCGACAGTTGGCCGAGTGGCTTAAAGAGTTGAAGCAATACCGAGAGTATCTTAAACCATTGGAAACACCCAATGGGAACCTCTTCGGTATTGACCTGAACAAAGTTCCTGAGTCCTGTCGTGGTTGTCCTTAGCATCCATCCAATGGCGGCTCAGGGATTTGCTTTTGTATCCTTGGCCAGCCAATCATTACATAAGGAGGGTTAGTATGGCTGCTGATTATGCCGCTGTGAAAAGCATGGTTGAGCGCGGAGTAGGCCGCGGGTACACTCACTGTCTGATTGTCGTAGATGAGTTCGATTATGAGGACTACCCTGTTTACATTCCTGAGTGTCAGGATGTGCAGGACATGATCGCAACCACCAATGCCCTCAGTATGCAGCGTGTCGTTGAGGTTTACAACTATTCCAAGGATTTGAAAGAGCAGCTTCACCGAGATCGCTGTTGGGAAATCTGATACGGCTGCTACCTTAGTAGCTTGCTGTAACTAAAACATTAGGAGGTATTTTCATGGGAGTTTATTAGTCATTGTAGGGAAATCTGGGTTTATCCAGAGCCATCCATTTCTTTGTATCCAATGGATACTGTGTTTCAATTCCGTTAAATGACACACAAGGATATGATCTTGTGGTTGAGAAAGACGGAATACTTCAAAGAGTTTAGATAAAAACTTCAAGGGGTTTAACTGACCATGGTTCTTACGCCGTTCAGTTAAGGAATACAGGTGGTGAAGATAAAACTCGAAAAGTTCCCTTCGATAACAAAAAGCAAGATCTGCTATTTGTATATACTGCTGATGAAAATATCTACCTAATTCCTTCATTGGAGATTTCGGCAACTAACTCTATCAAAGTAAGGCCGGAGGGTGGCCCGTACGCAAAGTACCTCGTTCATGACAAGGCCATGAACGACTTCTAATATGGCGAGTTTGACCCCAGTATGGGCGGGGCCTGGTCTTGAAAACCAGTGGCCGTTAACGCGGCTTGTGGGTTCGAGTCCCTCACTCGCCGCCAAGAGTTAAGGCTCTCTTTCAAAAGCCTGCCATGCTCCTTTGGCGCAACTGGCAGACGCGGCAGATTTAGGTTCTGTAAGTTAAGGGTTCGAGTCCCTTAGGGAGCACCACAGGGGCGGTGCAACGTTACTGCGCCTTAATGAGTGTCTGATGGGATGACGCCACCTCTCCAATAGCATAGGAAGTTCCTTTGCGACTCGCCATAGGGTTCTTACTTCCCGCTATTTGACACAAAAAAATTTTTGTGGTATAATTATTATAGAAAATGAGAGAGGGGATAAGACCTGTGAAACACATTATTGAGAGTTGAGCGTCAGGTTGACACAAAAAAATTTTTGTGTTATAATAATTACAGAAAGTAGGAAATGGCGGATTAGCTCAGCTGGTTAGAGCGCGTGCCTTACAAGCATGAGGTCGCTGGTTCGATCCCAGCATTCGTCACCAGTGCCAATCTACATGGGCATCCTTTTTCTGAACGCGCGCAGAAGGGTGAGGCACTTGCCCAAAGGCGAAAGTAGACTAAGCCTTTTATAATGTACCTGGTGGAAGCGGCAGCCAGGCCAAAGAACGAGTCGCTCAGCAAGTCCGACCGACTATAAGGCGATGCCCCCGCTGCGGGGTCGGGAAATACGCAGGTTCACAAAAGAGAGCTGCTTCGAAGGTTTGGTGTGCCGATGCGCGTTCTCTCTGGGTAAGGCCAGTTCAAAGAGCACCACAAATCAGCACCACGGCAAACACGGGTCGTCAGAATGGAATGCCCCTACGACTGCCGGCGCCCTCAGCACATGGGCGTAAAAAATCTGACATACAGCGCATACAGTTACCGCGGATAAAGCTGAGTGCGCGGCCCCACAATCAGGGGTGATAGAAAGCGGCGGTTTCCTTTGAGAGTCGGTATCCGTTAAAACCAGACTTTGTGCACCGGCGGCCAAAGATGCTGGGTTCGAATCCCGCCTGGCCCCAGTTGGGGCCGGTAGTTTAAGTGGTTAGAACAGTGGTTGCCATTTATATGCTGGTGTAGCTCCAATTGGTAGAGCAGGTGCCTTGTAATCATCTGGTTGCAGGTTCGAGTCCTGTCACCAGCTCCATCCCGAAAGGGAACCACCTCCATTCATTTTTTTGAAAACTGCACTTTCAAGTCCCCGCCGAAAGGCGGGCGCCCTCCAATAAGCCATGGGTTCGCGTCCCGAGGGTGAACACAATTTCCCATAACCAATACGGAGAGATTGTGACCGAAGCGGCCAGACAATTAAGGGTAAGGTTATTGGTGTTACCTGCCTAACTTCCTCGTGCAGGGCGACGTGATTGATAAGCCTGCAATGTCCCGCTATTATTTGCAAAGGAAAAGTTCGGAATAGAAAATCGTTGGACGCGGTAAACGATAGGTGCGGGAGCCGACCCCGAATGGAAGTGTTGTCGATTTATATGGTGCCATAGTGGAACTGGTCTAACACGCCAGCCTCTCAAGCTGGAGATTCGGGGTTCAAGTCCCCGTGGCATCACCACTGTCGCATATGTAGTTCCTTTTTTGAAATTGTACTTTGTGAAACAAGTTTTTACTACTCGCGACTTTTCATTGCAAACGAAGTTCCTTTTGATTTCTAGGGTAGCTCAATAGGTTAGAGCGTCGGTGTCTAAAGCCGAAGGTTGTGGGTTCGAATCCCTCCCCCAGAGCCATTACTTCCCGCAATCATTGGCATAGGCAGTTCCTTTTTAATAGATTGGTTATCTTGATTACTGCTCGCCAATATCGCATAGTCGCCAAGTCTGGTTAAGGCACAGGTCTGCAAAACCTGGATCCCCAGTTCGAATCTGGGCTATGCGTCCATTAACTCTAATATGAAGGGAGGCTGATAGAAATGGTACTGGACATCAATATCAAGTCCGCTGAGGACGCCGAGAAGTTAAGTGCTGTGGCCTGTAAGACCCCAGATGTTCTGTGGGCGCACTCCACTGATGGCATGATTATGGTGGATTGCCGTTCCTTACTTGGTCTTTTCACTCTTATTGGAAAGCCCTGTCATTTGGTGGCCGAGGACACTACTTCTCCTAAGACATTGACTAAGGTGGCAAGGAGAGCTGGCGTAGCGATTAACTAACTACGCCGCAGTAGCTCAATGGAGGAGCCACGGTCTTCTAAACCGTTGGATGTGGGTTCGAGTCCCATCTGCGGTTCCAACAAAGCCAGGGGATGCTTTAAATCCCCATATATGCCTCGATAGCTCAGGAGGTAGAGCGAGGGACTGAAAATCCCTGCGTCGGTGGTTCGACTCCACCTTGAGGCACCAGCGAGGCCGACCCCGCGGCCGAGGACGAGAAAGTTCAAAGTGGCTCGAGACACACTGGGTTTGCATGGCCTGCGGGTTGGAGCCATGACTATTTTCTGAAAGCACGGCCGGCAAGTAGGAAAATATCCCGCACTTTATGTTTCCGTAGCTCAATTTGGTAGAGCAAGTGACTCTTAATCACGAGGTTCAGGGTTCAAGTCCCTGCGGAAGCACCAGCCCGACGGGGCATTATAGACGCGGCAAAAGGAGCAACATCCTAACCTGCTAAGTATTGTGGCCACTTTACTGCGCAGTCCGTATGCACTTTGGAAGTAAGTGGAGTCGGATAGGGTTGGATAGGGAAGCCGGAGATTGTACCGCCAGTCAAAGGCCAAAGCGAAGAGCGATACCCGATATAAAAATCTATTGCCAGATATGTTGTGAGTAGCTTAATGGTAGAGCACCTCGTTGTGGCCGAGGCAGGTGTGGGTTCGAATCCCATCTTACAACCCATAAAGGCGCCAAGAGCCTTAAGGCCAAGTTGAAGCGGCTTTGTATAGCGCTGTGCAAAGAGATCGGCTGGCTTGGAGATACAATCTGGAGTGGCGAAAAGGGCCCGGGGATGGAGGCTAACGACCTCGTTAAAAATTAGGTTAGCACCGTATGGAGTGGTGTGATAATTGGTAGTCGGCATGATTGGAAATCATGTGCTCTGAAATACGGGTTGCAGGTTCAAGTCCTGTCCACTCCGCCATCGCCGGTGAAGTCTGGAGACCGATGAGTTTCAATTTAAGGACAGAGGCGGATGCGTTGCGCTGAGAACGCAATATAAGTACTCAGGTAATGCTGCTGATCCAGAATGCAGCGGGGGCGACGCTGCTGACAGTCGCTGCTATGTCCCGGTAGCTTAGTCGGAGAAAGCGTATGGCTACGAACCATAAGATCGGGGGTTCAAGTCCCTCTCGGGATACCATTCTGGAAGGAGAATTAGTATGAACTTCTACAAAGTTACTGTTAAGTGCTATGATGCACAGCACGCATACTTCTATCATCACTGCATTCTCGCCGCACATACTCGATACGAGGCCATGTGTCACTTTATGACAGCAATGGCCCTCCCCAATCCGCCCTTCGTCTTGGGTGAAGGTGAGTACATCGACGATATGTCTGCACGCGAGTGCGAGGAGCTTGACTCTCAGGTCATCTTCTGCAGTGATGGCTCTATTAGCATCGAGGTATTGCCATGAACTTATTTGAAGTAACTGCTGTCCTCCGTTCAGAAATCATGTTCCAAGGTGGCCTGGGTAATCACCTAATACAGCCAAGCGGATCTTTCGCCTCTTGCCCAATCACCTACATTACCCAAGCCGATTCCGCAGACGCCGCTCTCTCAAAAGTGTGGCGGCACATCACGCAAGACCCCAATCAAGTAGTCATGTCAATCAGTGTTATTCCTCTTTCAAACGCTTACTTTCTTCCGTAATTTGACATAAAAAAATTTTTATGATATAATTATTATAGAAAGTGAGGGATGAAAGATGATTAGAGATGACCTTTGTCATCGTCTGGCAACTGAAATGTACATCAATGATTGCTCTTTGGCTCAAGCGTGTTTCACCTACGGTATCGAAACCGATTATCTTTCCGACGCCGAAATCTATCACATCTATGACCTTGTGGAGGATTTCGAGTGGGATTGGCCGTAAATACCGGATTAGTCTAATGGTAAAACACTCGGCTCTGACCCGAGATTTGTTGGTTCGAGTCCAGCATCCGGTGCCATGAGAGGTTGGCGTTCAAGGCGTGGTAGCCGAGGCAAACAGTTTGGGCATCCTGGTTTCGACTGGGTATGTACCGGAACCTGAAAAGGTTCTACCGTGCTGACTACGGGGAATGGAGTTCCGGCCGAGTCAATCTCTCTTTCATATGCAGTCGTGGCGCAATTTGGCAGACGCGCTGTCTTCAGGTGGCAGATGTTGTGGGTTCGAGTCCCACCGACTGTACCAGGTCGTATTAAATGACCTCCTTAGTTTGGTGTTAGGTTCTCGCAGGAAACCTAAATCCTGCGAGTTATATGCGGGTGTGTATGCAGTTGGTAGACATAGCGGTCTCAAAAGCCGCCGCCTTAAATGGCTCGTAGGGTTCGAATCCCTCTGCCCGCACCAAAGGGTACCGTTATCCTTGCGGAGAACCCGCTAAACGGCGGCAGGGATGTCGTTAGTAAGGGGACTGGATTTTTAAGACCTACTGGCTCCACAGTGGAAATGGCAAGTTAGTCAGTCTTAAATGAGGAAACTGGAGAAACTCTACCTTACAATCCATTATATGCACGAGTGCTGGAATCGGCAGACAGGCAAGCTTGAGGTGCTTGTGTTCTTCGGAGCGTGCGGGTTCAAGTCCCGCCTTGTGCACCAACTGGCCATTGTGCCCGCGCCCATGCGTTAGTTGGGTGTTTGTTCAGGCAACTACACTAAATAAGTAGCCTCCGGTGGTTTCCGGCCGCTTCCATCGCACATAAATAAAGCGGTTTTTATATGGTGCCGTAGTTCAGAAGAGTAGAACGCCAGCCTGTCACGCTGGAGGTCGTGGGTTCAAGTCCCATCGGCATCGCCAGAGTGGTTTCCGGTTCCACACTTATTGCTGGGGAGCAACACTTCCAACCACAACTCTCGGGGAGTGCCCAAAGCGTAAGAAAAAGACGGTAGGGTTCATTCCCAATTCCAGTATCCCTGTAAGTGAAAGGACTCGCGACCGAGTAGCAAATGGAATTGGCGTCAAATCGGTCTGGCCAGAGCAATCCGGCGCGTAAGTCCGGAGGGGAGTGTTTCCGTGGCTCCCCACATATATGGTCCCGCGGTCGAATTGGCTTAGACGCCGGCCTTTCACGCCGGAAGTTGGTGGGTTCGAATCCCCCCGGGATCACCAGTAACTATAAGCCAACGGAGAAAAGGAGAAGTATGAATACAGGAGTAGAAATTGTCAATGCCCTCTTTGAGCATTTGGGCATGGCAGTCTCTGTAACAGCAGAGACAATCTCGGAATGGTGGCCAATATTGGTTTCCAAATGGGCGGCCCTTGAAATCGGCACTTCGTGTGTCTGGTTAGTGCCCGGTCTGGTACTTGTTATCGGCGCCATTATCGCTTTGGTGAAGATGGCTTATGCCTATACTCATTATCAAGACTCTAAGTTGGATTATGATGAGATTGGCTGTATCTGCTTTGTCGCTATTTGCGCTCTGGCTATTGGCCTTGTTCTTGTCATCTGCCAAGCCTTGGACATTATTACCGCGATCACTTTCCCCGAGAAGCTCATCTTCGATTATGTAACTAATATGCTGGATTAAAAGGAGGACATTCAATATGAACAAGAAGAACAACAATTTCGCTCAGAAGCTGGCCGCCACCCACGGCACCTTCAATTCCTTTTCTGCGCTGGCCGACGCGCTTGGCGTGAAGGCGCCCGAGAAGCGTGAGCCTCGCCCTGTGAAGTGCAAGGTCTGCGGCGGTGAGATGACCCGTGCCGGCAACTCCAATGTGTGGGTTTGCAACAACGAGATCGAGAAGAAGGTCACGCGCAACGGTGAGGAAGTCACTGAGAAGCGCACCTGCGGTAACTACACCATCCGCAAAAACATCGCCTAAAGCGGCGTTTGCCCACCCGAAAGGGTGGGCTTTTCTTTTTGACATAAAAAAATTTTTATGGTATAATATATATAGAAAATGAGAAAAGGAGATTGAGCATGAAACTCTCGGAGTTGAAGGAGATTATGGATATGCTTAACCCCAACTGCGAGGTTGTGGTGCTTAAGCCCAATACCCCAAGCAATAAAATCCCGATGGGATTTCACATTGAACCGGACAAAAAGGAGGACTCTAATAATGAAAGCACTGATCTTGGTTGATGTTCAGAACGATTTCGTGACTGGGCCGCTGGGCAGCAAGGAAGCCCAGGCCGCTATCCCCAATATCAAAAAGCTGATTAAGGACATGACCGACGAGGACGGCGATACCCTCATCATCGCCACTCAGGACACCCACTATGAGCGGAATTATCCTGATACCCTGGAAGGCAAGAAACTGCCTGTCTTCCATTGCGGTTACAATACCCGCGGCTGGGAGATTGTCAAAGAGGTCGCCGACATGATTGAGCCGACCACTCACTGCACGATCTTCAAGAATACCTTTGGTACGGAGGACATCGGCGATATGGTTCTGGATCATATCTATCCCAATCCTCTGGAGGAAATTCACATCTGCGGCTTCTGCACTGAGATTTGCGTCGCGGCCAATGCCGTTATCCTGCGCGCTCAGTTCCCCAATACTCCTATCTATATCCATGCAGATGCCTGCGCCGGCGTTACTCCCGAGTCCCATAACGCCGCTCTGACCGTATTCGCCGCTCAGCAGATGGAGGTAGTCAGATGATTTATGTTGAAGGCTTTGAGGTAAACTTTGGCTGGTTTCCCGACGGCACTCCCGCGCTGACCGACCTCGGCCCCTTCTTTGACATCCTCGACGAGATGGAGCGCACCTTTGATGCCAACGGCAATAAGACTTGGTACTTTACCGAAACCCTCTCTATTGCCTGGATCTTCGGCAACTACTCCGAGATGCCGATTATTGATATGCTCACTCGGCATATCAAAGACCTTGGCTATAAGGTTGAGCTGACTATGCCCTATATCCCCAATGCGCGGATGGACAGAAAGAAGAACCGTATCACCGAGGTCTTTACTCTGAAATACTTTGCCGAGTGGCTCAACTCCCTCGGCTTTGAAAGAGTCATCGTGCTCGATCCGCACTCCCCCGCTTCCTATATGATTGACCGCATGGAAACTATGGATGTTCGGTCTTTCCATCAGCGGGTTATTGATGAAGTCAAGCCTGACTACATTGTGTTCCCCGACAAGGGCGCTCAGGAGAGATATGTCAACTCTATCCCTGGCTACAAGTTCTTCTATGGCCAGAAGGTTCGCAACTGGAAAACCGGCAAGATTGAGGGCCTCGACATTATCAATCCTGCCTGCGTACCGGCCAGCGAATACAAGGGGAAGAGAGTTCTTGTCATTGATGACATCTGCTCTCGCGGCGGAACCTTCACCTATACCGCCCTTGAGTTGGAGAAGATGGGTTTTGGTGAGCTGGTTCTCGCTATCACTCATTGTGAGCCAACCATTGAGCTTGGTGATGTGTTCAAGCATTATACCAAGGTTTACACTACCGACTCTATGCACTACGCGCTTCAGACCAAGAAGGGCGACGCCGCCAAGAAAATTCGCGTCATTCCTTATAACATTCAGTATCCTTATGGCGGCAAAATGTCCGTTGATGAAATGAGAGATGTCTGTCACCTACCTGCAAAAGAAGAGAGGGGTTGTGCTGGATGAAAAACTTTTTTGCCATGTTCGCCGCTGACTACTACAAGATCGGTCACGCAATCAAGATGCAGCCGCAGGGCGCCGAGATGGTGTATTCCACTTGGACGGCGCGCTCTAATAAGCACCATCCCGGCTGTGACCGCACCGTAGTCTTCGGCTATCAATACACTATCTCCGAACTGAAAGCCTTCTGGGACGAAAACTTTTTCAACGTGCCGGTCCATGATTTGGAGAGACAGTGGGAGGCCGTTATCGGCAAGACCTTCGATGAAACCTACTGCGATTTCTCCAAGTTCTATGACCTGCATGAGCTGGGCTATCTGCCTATCGCCATCTACGGCGTTCCCGAAGGCACCCTGCTTCCCATCGGTATTCCTGACCACATAATCTTCAATACCCATCCTAATTTCGCATGGCTCCCTCAGTTCATTGAAGACCAGTGGAGCGCCAATAACTGGCTCCCCAGCACCAGCGCCACTACTGCGTATTATCGCCGTAAACTGCTGGCGCCCTATGTCAAGGCTACTCATGGCGATATGACGGCACTTGACCATATGTGTGGTGACTTCTCTCTGCGCGGTCATACCTCTCTTCAGGCCGGTTATATTTCTGGCGCCGCCCACGCTCTATCTTTTGACAGAACCGCGACCATTGGTTCCAATCTCCTGCTCCGCGACTACTACAACGCCACTATGAATATGCCGCCCATGCGTGGCACTCCTTCTCTGGAGCATAGTGTCGTTGAACAGGGCGTCGCCGATTATAAGCAGCGTATTGCCGCAGGCCAGCTGACTTGTGAAGAGCGCTTTTTGTTCAAGGAAGCGGCATTTGATAATTGGGACATCAACCTTATCGCCGAAATGCTGTTTCTGTATCATCTGTTGACCGAGGTTCAGCCGACCGGTGTTATGACCTATGTGTCTGATACCTACGACTACTGGGGCGTTGTTTCCAAGGTGCTTCCTCTTCTGAAGAATGTAATCCTTGAGCGCGATGGCGTGCTTTCTGTCCGCCCCGACAGTGGCAATCCCGTAAAGATTATCTGTGGCGATCCCAACGCCGAGCCTGGTTCTCCCGAGTTCATGGGTACTTTGGGTATGCTGTGGGATACCTTCGGCGGCACGATAAACGACAAGAGCTGCCGTGTTCTTGACCCTCATATCCGCATGATTTACGGCGACGCCATTACTCCCGAGATTACCGAGGAAGTTGGTAAGTGGTGCCTGAAGTTCGCATATGACATTACCAATATCTCCTTCGGCATCGGCGCCTACACCTATCAGTATGTGACCCGCGATACTCGCGGCTATGCCATCAAAGCTACCGATTGCATCATCAATCACGAGGAGTTCCCCATCTATAAGATGCCCAAGACCGATCCTGGCAAGAAATCTCCTCGTGGCGCCGTGGCAATCTTCTATGACCAGGACGACAAGGATTATCGCCTGGTCGATGGACTAACTCTCGAACAGTCCCTAGCCGCAAACGGTAACATCATGGTCAAGAAGTTTGAGAACGGCGATATGTTCAATATCGAGAGCTTTGAGCAGATCCGCGCCAGACTTCGGACTGAAGAGAAGATTGACAAGGGGCGTGACGACAAATGGTGAGAGACCCATACATGGATCAAGAACGCGCTCTTGGTCGTCTCCTCATAGAGTATGAGAAGCATGGTCAACTCATTGTCGCTTTTGACTTTGACGACACCGTGTTCAATACTCACGAACGCCCTGGCTGGGAGTACAATCAGGTCATAGAGCTGCTCCGTAAGGTGCAGCCCTATGCCCATATAATCTGCTGGTCGGCGTCTGTGCCAGAGCGCTATGAGAGTATGTGGCAATACTTCAGAGAGAACAATATCCCATGCCAAGCAATCAATCAGGACGCCCCTTGGGTTGTTCCGCATGGTAGAAAGATTTATGCAAACATCTATCTCGACGACCGAGCCGGTCTTGAGTCAGCATATAACCTCCTTAGTCTTTTCGTTGAGACAATGGAGAATTATAAGAACGGAGGAGTATAATGGCTTTTAACGCAGCTGTTGAAGCGGATAGAGTTGTTCAGTTTATCCGCGATTATATGGAAAAGAATGGTCCCGACGCTCCTATTATCGTGGGGCTTTCGGGTGGCAAGGATAGCGCGGCAGTCGCCGCAGCCAGCGTCGCTGCGGTCGGCAGCAACCGCGTTTTGGGCGTAATGCTTCCGTCGGGAATCCAGAAAGATTCTGCTGACGCTGAGGGCTGCGCTCGTTTCCTCAAAATCAAGCGGGTGTTTTATAACATCGGGCCGCTCGTGAAAATCAGCTATGATACTCTGAAGGAAACTGGTTATAGGGATTTCCGCACAATCAATAAGATTGTCGGCTATAACCACCCCTCTCGTCTGCGCACCGCAATCCTCTATATGATTGCCAACCAGGTCGGCGGTCGTGTGGCTAATACCAGCAATCTGTCCGAGACCTATGTTGGTTATGATACCAAGTGGGGCGACCAGTGCGGCGACTTCAGCCCGTTCATCAACTATACAGCATCTGAAATCATCGAAATCGGCATTGCTCTCGGTATGCCCGAAAGGGCTATGAAAAAGCCGCCCGCTGATGGAATGTGCGGCCAGACTGATGAAGATCGCTGGGGCTTCACCTATGCTGAACTCGACAGCTATCTGCGCGGTGGTGAGCTGGATGACGATGTGGTAGAGAAGATTGAGCGTATGCATCGCAGAGCGGCGCATAAATACAATATTACTCTGCCCTGCACCTCATACTACCCCGAGGGAAGCAAAAACATCTACCAGTTCCCAGCCCTCCCTTCCTGGTTGAAGGCTCAGGAAGAGGCCGCTAATCCCAAGCCTAAAACTACTCCTGAGGAGATGGAGGCGCTCAAGAATGCGCCGGCTGGCTACATCTACGATCCCGAGCACGATCGGTATGTGAAAGCCGATAGTTGACACAAAAAAATTTTTATGATATAATATATATACAAGGTGAGAGATGAGTACCCAGAACCTCTGAGCATTGGGAGACCCCACCATCGCGTAATGTGGGCATGAAGCCGAAGAGGCATCTCTCACCATCATATGGAGTAGTAAGCCTAATTGGTAAGGCAACGGTTTGCTAAACCGTGAGTAGTCGGCAACGGCGTGCTGGTTCAAATCCAGTCTACTCCGCCAATCCTTTTAAGGAGGATACAGCAATGATTAACTATGAGGATTATGAAAGCGAGGTCCGCTATCGGAGTAAGAAAAAGAAACCTCGGCCGAAAAAGGCCGACCACAGACATGAGTTTGAGCCATGTATCATCAAGTATTTCAATAAGAATGCCAACCTTGACCGAGAACGCGGATTCATTGGCAGAATTGATTATGCACCTGGTGCACGCTGTCGAATTTGCGGGCGGTTAAGACATGGTTTCCCAACTGAAGTTGCCGGCCCAGAGAAGACTTGGGGTTTTCTCCATTATCTTCACGGCCCGGAGCTTCTTGAGAAGTATCCCGAATTTGAAATCGTTGAAGTCCAGGACTACTGGACTTTAGAATGAAAGGAGTAAAAAGCTATGAGTCTGAACGTAACTGCCGCTCAGCAGGCCGCCTTTATCCAGCTGTTCAAGTCCGTCGTTGATACCGTGAGCATCAATGGTGGCGTTTCCCCTATGGAGCAGATTGCCCACGGCATTCTCTTTGTGGATAGCCAGGGTTCTGTGCGCCATGTGCCTCAGGATGTCTATACTGCCGCTGTCAAGGAGTATGGCACCGAGGTTATCGCATTCAATAAGACCTTCCACAAGTCCTTCAAGGAGATGGCATATGGCGATCCTCTCACTCTGCTGCTCCAGCAGATGATGAACTATATGTCCACCTACGGCCGCGAGTCTGTCGGTCTCACCGCCGGCAACTACGTGCCTCTGGAGGCGCTGGAGATCCCTGCCGACGCTTTCAACATCAAGCGCATCACCGTCATTCGTATGCTGCCCCTGATGACCCTCAAGGGCAAGCTGAACGAGTACCTCAAGACCCTGACTGCGCCCAACGACCGTATCCGCAACGCTGTGCAGCAGCTGTTCCCCTTCGTGACCAATACTCCCGACGAGATTAAGTCTTTCGAGATTATGGTCATGTACTGCGACTACAAGCGCGCGTATCCTGCCCAGCCCATCAGCGGCCTCCGTTACCTTATCTACAAGGTGACTGGCGTGCCCATGATTATCAAGAACCGCCGCACCATCGAGACCATTAAGAACCGCTCTGCTTACTCCCCTGTGAATGAGCTGCCTGCTCGTGTCTTTATGGCCAACCTGCCCGGCTACGCTGGCATCTTCCTGCGCTATAAGCCCCTGTTCCTGGCGTTCAAGAAGTATCCCAACTGCGCTCGCCTGGTCAACCATATGCGCCGCATGGCGGATACCTACCATAAGCCCCTGCCCGATACCGCTGTCCAGAACTTCATCAATCTGATGCTCCAGGGCAAGTATCTGAAGGCGCTGGGAGTCCTTGATAAGGCTAGCAACCGCGACCTCGTCAAGATCATCAACTCCTGCTCTACTCGCGCCTCCACCGAGAGCCTGCCCGCAGTCTATACTGTGCGCAATGGTCGTATGTTCGTCAAGGAGGACGGCATCCAGCCCCTGAACCCCGAAACCGCGAATGTCTATGTGCGTTGCATTCAGGAGTGCATGAAGGCGCTATATACCCGTCTGAATGACCAGTTCGCTGGCAAGACTTTTGTCCTGCCCGACGATGTGGACTACGCCGTTCCCACTACCGAGAAGCAGATGATGGGCACTATTCCCTACGGCACCGGTGTTGTTATCCCCGCTGGTCGTACCAACCTCACCGTTGGCGTCCACTGGACTAATAACAAGACTAAGCACGGCGAGTCTCGCGTGGACATCGACCTGCACGCCCACTCTGTCAAGGCCAACTTCGGTTGGAACTCTTACTGGCGCGATGGCACTGACGTTGTCTACTCCGGTGACAATACAAATGCTCCTATCGCCCAGGGCGGCGCAGCTGAGGCTTTCTGGGTAAAGCTCGGTCAGGACGACATCGTTTTCGATGTGAGCCTGTTCTCTGGTCTCCCCGAGACCGAGTTCAAGTTCTTCCTCACCGGAAATGATCGTAACGATATGCACCGCGACTTTACCTTCGACGCCTCTAAGCTGCTGGCGACTCCTCTGCGCCTCGGCTTCAACGGTCAGCATGGTATGACTCTCGGTATGCTCACTGAGGATCGCTTCTACATCTATGGCGGCGCACTCCAGACTGGTATTGTGCCCAGCGCCAATTACGAGTCTGCGATTGCCGGCATGAAGAACATCTTCAAGAGCAAGATGCATATGTCTACCTTCCTGCGCGCTATGGGCGCCTGGGTGATGACTCCTATGGATCTCGCTCAGCTCAAGCAGGATGACCCCGAGGCCGCTGCTCAGGTTATCTCCCTGATGCCTGAGGACCTGACTCCTGGTACCCTGCTCAACCTCGTTGACGGGAAAGTGGAGTAACCTTATAGTCCCCGGGGCTTCGGCCCCGGGTTGACTTAAAAAAATTTTTGTGGTATAATATATATAGAAAATGAGAAAGGGGTTGAGAAAATGTATGGTGGAGTAGCAAAGACCTATGTCACTTGGCAGTTCAAGGGTGAGCCGTTCAAGGACAAATACTGGTACATCATCGCTATCAACCCCAAAACGGGTGCCGAGAAGAAGGTTCGGTGGTACACAGACAAGGAGCATCACGAGATGTTTGTGGCCGCCGGTGGCAAAGTGGAGAAAACCTTCAAAGGGAAGTGCTTTGGTTTCAAGGACGAGAACGACACCATCATGGCGATTCGCGCTCGCAATTTGACCAAGGCGGAGGTTGAAAAGTATTTCCACAGCAACTGGAATAAACCGGGTTACGACTCCCATAACTGCTGGAAATACGGCGAGTTCTTCGGCGGCATTTGGTATGCCCCTGAAGGAACCCCTATTCCTCCCATTGCCAAGCCCGATAAGATTGGCCATGTTCATTGGCCCAACTTCGTAAAGGCCGCCCGTGAAATGGTAGTTCGGCGCGAGGGCGTTGAAAAGGGATTTTGGTTCGAACAGGTGGAGGTGTGATACATGAGTTCTAAGTTTGACCGCTTTGGTTTTTTGCAATACGATGCTGAAAAGAACACGGGAATGTATCCCCCAGATCCTGGCGACACTATCTTCGATGATGCCTTTAGGCATTGCCCCGGCTGGACGAACCTACTTCTCAGCTTTTGCGAAAAGGTAACGGCGCTCTTTGAGTTCTATCATATGGATGTGAACAAGGACCTCGTCATCTTACAAGCAAAAGAGAAATTCGGCGGCATCCGTATTTATTGCGTAGATACGCCGAACAGACAACTGAATAAGAAACTCGATACCCTTTGCAGCAATCTTTTGGAAGCATCAGAGAAAGTCTGCTCTCAATGCGGCGCTCCGGCTTCTGTCCACTCTACGGGATGGGTACTTCCATACTGTATTCATTGCGCAACAGAAGACATGAAAGCCCGAAATGCCCGGCACAAAACCAACTTCGATTTTGGCGATCTTTTTCGCCCTCTCAAAAAATTGAGTTGACATAAAAAAATTTTTGTGCTATAATATTTATAGAATGAGAGGCAAGGATATTTCCCGTCGGCCCGCACCTTTAGATGAATTTTTTTCAGTGGTTATGGCCGGCCAGCTTTCTTTCTTTTTCAGATTTTTTTAAGAAGGTGCGCGCTATAATATTCGCCTTTCATCTACCTGGCAAATGGAGTTCCTTTTTTCAAATATAATTCTGCCGCCGTTGTGGCGGCTCCATCAAAGATACTCCTCGCCAAACAGCACAGACGGTTCCTTTTTACTTGTAGGTATAAAAGAAGAAAATCAGCCAATGGGAGCCTGGGGATGTAGCCCATTGGAGTTACCGTCCGCTTATCCCCCTCACGCGGCAAATGAGGTTCCTTTTATAAACTCATACTGCAAATATGAACTTGACTACCTCTCGCTGCTATAACGACGCATAAGAAGTTCCTTTCTGGAGGAATACTATGGCGCTTGCGCCAAAGTAATCAAATACTTCTCGCGTCTTTCAAAGAAGCATAGATAGTTCCTTTTGCTGCAAAGCACCTGACTTTTAATCAGATTTTACTATCCGCTTCAAATCTGCATAGAAAGTTCCTTTTTAAACAAAAAGACTGATTATCTTTTCACTACTTTCCGCAGAACTTACATGGGCCCGTCAGGTTTCGACGGGGGACTGAAGGCATAAAGTCACGGGTAACGAACAACCGCCTCAAGGTGTTTAACAAAAAGTAAACGACATCGATCACACTGTAATTATGGTTCACCCTGCACTAATCTCCGCTATGATGGAGGTTCGTCAGGCCGCCTAATTTGGCTTGAACCGCCCGACCACCGGGAGAAAGGTGGGAGTTTCCAGTTTTAGTAAAAACTGGTGGTACCGCATGGGGGTTTCTTGCATATCCTTGAAAATGCAAGTGGTGGAGGCAATATCTTAACCGATACAGCCCTGATGGTTTACTCGCTACGGAGTGTTTGCGCCGGGCTTCGTCCATCTAAAAAAACGAAGAAAGTAGACAAACTATCGTGTAAGTAATCTTTGTGAGATAGGTTGCTTCGGACGCGGGTTCGATTCCCGCCGGGTCCACCATGATTAAGAGGGGTAAGGATTTTTCCTTGCCCCTTTATCTTTATTTATTGACAATTTGACAGTAAAAAATTTTTATGGTATAATATATATAGAAAATGAGAAAAGGAGTAATAATCATGCCTGGCAGAAGAACAAGTAAGTATCGTCCCCAGCAAACCGCTCTGTGGGAGGGCGAAGTCATGATTATTCTCGCCGAAAGTCAGGAGGCCCTCGACATCGACGAGATTAAGTCGCGGTCTATCAATCTTGCGGGGGTTACTCCTCAAAAGATGGCCCGCATCCTTGGCCACCTCATTGAGATGGGGAATGTGGTCAAGGCAAAAAGCAAAAGCAAGAATCGAATGGTTTACAAATCTCTCGCGGTTATGAGAGACCAAGGATATGATATATAGCGATAGGAGGTATAGAGAATGCCTTTCTTTAAGATTTATCATGGCATGGGTGGCGGCTTTGGTGGCGCTCAATACGATTACACTGGCGAGTTCAAAGACCGCGAGGAAGCTATGGAAGAGGCCCGCCGTCTGGCCATTGAGGATTATGAGTCCTTCGAAGGCTGCCACGGCATCATGGACATGGACGACTGCCGCCGTGCGTTGCTGATTGACGCTGGCGTTGATGAAGATGCTATCGACGACTACGCTGGCGATTTTGAGACGCTGATGGAAGAATACGGCGTTTCTGACGAGGATGCCGCCGAGATGTACGAGGAAGAGTTGGAGTCCTGGATCACTTTCCGCGTAATGCCCGCCGACGGCGCCGACGATACCGAAGAGGAGGATGACGATGCCTAATCTGGTTGCAGCACTCAAGGAACTCCGAAAGGAGAAAGCT
>ENA-OPBW01000021-OPBW01000021.1-human-gut-metagenome-genome-assembly--contig:-NODE-21-length-138766-cov-11.395607_pt1 | contig 138766 bp, 135 predicted proteins | sample MGYA00241070_ERZ501456 | MGnify/ENA primary metagenome ERZ501456 (study PRJEB25962, sample SAMEA2042624) | human gut metagenome | biome: human gut; feature: human-associated habitat; material...
CGGTACGCACGGTGGTGTGAGAGGACGGCGGCTAATCACCGCCTCCTACTCGATTAAAATTGCTTAAGGTTTTCTTAGTCCGGTTGAAGTTTTCAGCCAGGCGGTACATAATGGGGCTAAGTATTCGATGCAAGGAGGGGCGGCGGTATGAGAAAAAGGGAAAACAGGATTATAGGAGCGGGGATGCTGATCCTTTTGCTTGTGCTGTCGTCACAGACCGTATGGGCGAACTCTTCCTGGGTCTGGCTGACGGACCGGCAGCCCTATCAGCTGCTTCCGGCGGCAGCGGCGCTGACCGTTCTCATTGAGACGGTGATGATCAGGACCTGCCTGGGGATCCAAAGGACGGGGAAGGTCCTGGGCGTTGTGCTGGCGGGGAATCTGATCTCTTTTTGCCTGCCTTATCTTTTCATCTGGCTGGAGGGAAGAGAGATGGGCTTCCGGGGATTTGGGGAGATCATTGAGAAAGGGCCCAACTATATTGTAGGGACGATTTATCTGATCCTTACGGTTGCGGCGGAAGTCCCCATTGTGAGCTGGGGGTTGCGAAAGGAGATCCGGGACAGGAAGAGAGGGTGCCTGGTGACGGCCGCGGCTAATGTGCTGACCACTGTGATGGTGGCAGTCATTGAACGGATCTTGTGCTATGGACAGTGGTAAAAAGTAAAACATCCTGGGTTCCGCGGATAAGCGGGAGACCCAGGATGTACGTTTTATACTGCAATCTTATTTTTTGAAGTCGAATTCAAAGTTTACAAATTCATCGATAAACCGAAGCGTGTAATCCACTACCGCGTCGCAGACTTCTTTGCCAAGTTCTGGTGTGGCCTCGCGGGCGCTCCTAGAATAGTCAACGCCGGCGGAATGACCGAACTCGATCAGGTCGCCGGTCTTTGTAACGTCTCTGGTGCGCAGGTTAAGATAGACGGAGCCGCCTTCGAATTCTCCGCGGTGCAGATCCAGGAACTGGATGTTGCCGATTTTCTGGTTGTCCGGGATATGGGCTCTTTCTACTTTCACAATGTCAGGATTGATGTGCATCATAACGGCGGTCTCGGTAATGTCACCGTGCCCGATCAGGCCCCATTCCGGCTTCAGGTCGCCGGCCACTTCAAACCACTGGATGTTTGCCACTGGTATGTTCTTCAGACGAAGGTACTGGCCTACATCATAGAGGGCGTTGTTGTTGCCGCCGTGACCGTTCAGGAAGAGAAAATGTGTGAATCCGTAGGAGATCAGGCAGTCACAGACTTCCTTCACATACTGGGCAAGGGTGGTCTGGGAGACGGCCATGGTTCCGGCGAAATCCGCGTGGTAGAGGGCGTGCCCATAGGGAAAGACAGGAGTTACAAGGCCTTTGTCTGTCTTTTCTCCCACTCTTCTTGCCAGATAGTCGGCGATGATCCAGTCTGTGCCAACCGGGAGCGCGGGACCGTGCTGCTCGGAGCTTCCAACAGGGATGATGGCCAGTTTCTTAGTCTTCATTGCTTCCTGGTTTTCTTCCCAGGTGTTTTCATAGATAAAGTTGCTCATAAAATGATTCCTCCTTTTCCTGTTGTGTCCGTTGTGCGGGCATTTATAATTCTATGATACGCAAAACGACCATGGATCGCAAGGGACATTTTCGTGCTGTTGACGCACCTATACCAATTTGTTAGAATAGAGAGGAAAAGTTAAGATTTATCAAGAAACAGAATTGTTTACAGAAACGAAAGATAAATCCTGTAGGGTGGGTATAATGATCAAATAAGGAGGAAGGCAGATGCTGGATTTAACATTTGGCGAACAGGTGAAGATCGTGTTGGGCCGCAGAGGCATGACCATCAAGGATCTTGCGGAAGAGATCGAGGAGCGGACCGGGAAGAAGATGTCCCGGCAGAATCTGACCCAGAGGCTGGGACGGGATAATTTTCAGGAACAGGATATGCGTATGATCGCCGGGATCTTAGGCTGCCCGTTCCGTCTGGACATTCTGGGAGAAGAAGTGTCTCCCTCGGCAGAGTTGTCTGTGGAGCGGGAAGCTGTGAGCGAAGAGGAATTTTCTCTGGAGCGGGATATCACCATCGGCGAGCTGGTGGATATCAACCAGCAGCTGGATGAGCTGGAGCCGGAAGAGGAGCCGGAAGAAGAGAGTTTGGAGGCCCAGGAACCGCCGGTGGAGGAACTTCTGGAAGAGATGGAGGAGATCGAGCGGGAAGCCAGAGAGCAGAGCCGGGAGCGGGCACTGCGGGAAGAACGGCTGGAGCAGGAGCGCCAGGCTCACGGGTGGAAGGCGTATCTGCAGCGGATGAAGCATAGAGACGGAGAAGAGAAACCGGAAGAGCCGGAAGAGATCGTGGAAGAGGCGGCTGCGGAGGAAGCGGCACAGGAACCGGAGGCTGTGAAAGAGGAGCCGGCACGGGAAGAGCCCCTGGCGGCGGAAGAGGAAGAAGAGGATCTGGTGAAGGGAGACGTCAATCCCTACACCGGAAGAGAATATAAGAGCAACAGTGTGCGGATGCACCCCAAGCGGATCGGCTATGTCCAGGTGTACGACCGGGGTGAGCACAAGTGGACAGATATGACGGAGTGGGCCTTCCTTGGTTATCAGGAGCGCAAAAAAGCTCTGCTTGGCAAGGATTATGAGCCGCCCATCTATCTGGATTAGGAAGTAAAGGTGTGGAGAAGATGAACTGGGAACAATTATTGTCCACCAGAAGAAGCCGGGGCAGTTCTGGAAAACATAAATATGTAAGGAATACCGATCTGCGGAGTGAGTTTGAGAAGGACTACCACCGGATCATCGGGAGCGCTTCCTTCCGGAGACTTCAGGATAAGACCCAGGTATTTCCCCTGGATAAAAGCGATTTTATCCGGACAAGGCTGACCCATTCTCTGGAGGTGTCGTCGTTTGCCAAGTCGCTGGGACAGAACATCGGGGAAAATATCCTGGTATATAAGAAGGACAGCGGGTTCACGCCCAGGATGAAAGAGGATATCTGCAGCATCCTTCAGTGCGCGGGGCTGATCCATGATATTGGGAATCCGCCCTTTGGTCATTTCGGCGAGGTGGAGATCCGGGAATGGTTTGAGCGGAATCTGCCTGTGCTGACTTATAAGGGCAGACCTATCGGCCAGGTGCTGACGCCCCAGATGCGGGAGGACTTCTATCATTTTGAAGGAAATGCCCAGGCGCTGCGGCTGGTGTCCAAGCTTCATTTCCTGGTGGATGAGCGGGGAATGAACCTGACCTACGCCCTTTTGAATACCATCATCAAATATCCGGTGGCATCCACCCAGATCGATCCAAAGTCAGGGAATATCAAGGATAAGAAGATCGGTTATTACTACGCGGACCGGGAGATCTTCCGGGAAATCCAGGAGGAAACCGGAACCGACGGCTGCCGGCACCCGCTTACCTTTATCCTGGAGGCGGCGGACGACATTGCCTATAAGACGGCGGATATTGAAGACGCCTTTGTAAAGGGATTTATCAGTTATCATACGCTGCTGGAGGAGCTTAAGGAGCTCCAGGAGAAATACGCGCCCAAGGAGGGAGGATCCTTCTTCCCGGCGGACAAGCTGGAGGAACTGTATCTGCGGGGCAGAGAGCGGCATGTGGAAGATCCGGAGGAATACGCCATCAAGAACTGGATCGTGCGGGTGCAGGGATTCCTTATTAACTGCGCCACCTTTGGATTTACGTCCAATTACAATGCCATCATGAAAGGGGAATACCGGTACGACCTTTTCCACCGGACCTTCGGGGAGAAGCTGATGGATCTGCTGGGAGATCTGGCGTTCCGCAAGGTATTTACCTCAGACGCTATCTACCGGATGGAGGTGGCGGAATCCGCCATGATCGATTTCCTGATGGATAAATTCATCCGGGCGGTGATCCGTTACGACGTGCCCGGGGAGAAGCTGGGGACTATCGAGAATCGGATGGTTTCCTTTATCTCCAGCAATTACAAGAATGCCTATCATTATCACGCGCTGGGAAAGAGCGAGGAGGAAAAGCTGTATCTGCGGCTTCTCCTGGTGACGGATTATATCTGCGGGATGACGGACAGTTATGCCAAGCGTCTGTATCAGGAGATCAAAGCCATCGTATAGGTATTTTTTGCGGACGGACCGAATAGATTGTGGTAAATAGATCCGAAATGGAAGTGGATGTTTGAAACAATTTATCCGTTATCTGTATGAGTACGAGCAGGGAAAGAGAGTCCGCAATGTGGGGTTTGTAAGGGTAGAGCAGACGGAAGAAGCAACCCTGGTCCATATCCATGGGAAGGGACTGCGGATCGCCGGGAACCGGCAGCTTGGGCTCTACCTTTTTTATGAGACAGATAAGGAATGCGTGGGGATTCCCCAGGGAATCCTGGAAAATGTGAATCCGGCGGTGAACTATCGGCTTCGCTTTACCAGGGAAGATACCGGAGTTCCGGAGAATTATGCCCGGATTGACGGAGTGATCCTGGAGGCGGAGGGCGGACGGCGGTACGCCGCGGTGTGGGACGACATGCCGGTGGATGTCAACGGGATGAAAGTCTGGGAGGAGGCTCCAGAGGAAGTGGCGCCTGAGCCGGAGGAGGCTTCTGTGGAAGGCCAGGAAAAGCCAGTATCCGGGCAGAGCAGGCGCTGCAGCGGCCGCAGGATCCAGCGGAAAGACCTGGCAGAGCTGCCCCGGTGCGAATGGAGATGGTCCAACAACAGCTTCCTGCTCCACGGATATTATAATTACCGGCACCTGTTACTGATCGAAGACGGAGAACAGCTGAAACTGGGGGTTCCCGGAATCTATCATGAGAAGGAGGCCAACGCTGCCCGGGCGTTTGGATTTGGGGAGTTTATACCGGCGGAAAGGATCTCTGATCTGCCGGAGGAGGAAGACCAGGCGGAAGAGGAGTTCGGATACTGGTGTGTTCCGGTGCGAAGATAGGGACCGGATCAAGGAGGAAGAGATGGATACAGATGAGAAATACATGCGGGAAGCCGTACGGCAGGCGAAGAAAGCCTATGCTATTGGAGAGGTGCCCATCGGCTGTGTGATCGTATATCAGGATAAGATCATCGGGCGGGGATACAACCGGCGCACCGTTGACAAGAACACCCTGTCCCATGCGGAACTGACGGCCATCCGGAAGGCCAGCAGGAAGATGGGGGACTGGCGGCTGGAAGGGTGCACGCTGTATGTGACCCTGGAGCCCTGTCAGATGTGTTCCGGCGCCATCGTCCAGTCCCGGATGGACCGGGTGGTGATCGGCTGTATGAACCCTAAAGCCGGCTGCGCAGGCTCCATCCTGAACCTGTTGCAGATGGAGGAGTTTAACCATCAGGTGGATATTACGACCGGGGTCCTGGGAGAGGAGTGCAGCCAGATGATGAAGGCGTTCTTCCGGGAATTGCGGGAGAAAAAAAGAAGGGATTGATCATGTCAATCCCTCATTTCTTTCTTCTTTTTTCGTGCGCTGCGCTTCGAACGAGACTTCACAGACGTTACCTTGGCAGTTGACTCGGCCCAGGCACCCTTACGGCACCCGGAAGGTTCCGCTTAGTGCTGCTTCGTTCCCGACCTGACACGGTTCACGGATTTCCGTCGCGTAAGACCCGGACTTCAGTGCCACTTACCAAGGGCAGCTCTGCAAAACAAGCCCTCTGCGCAGCATCACCCCTGCTATAGCGGATTGCAGGTACAAGGTACCGCTAACACCCCGGCTGCACGAGACTTAATTTTAACGTGTTTTCTTAGAAATGTCAATGGATATGAAGGAGAAGCCATGAAAATTCTGCTGACAGCGATCAACGCAAAATACATTCATTCCAATCTGGCGGTATACAACTTGCAGGCTTATGCCAGGAAGGAACTTGCCGGAGAAGGTCCGGTGGAGATCAGGATCCGGGAATATACCATCAATCAGCAGCCGGATGAGATCCTGGGAAGTATCTATGAAGAAGAGCCGGATGTGCTGTGCTTGTCCTGCTATATCTGGAATCTTCAGACGGTAGAGCTGCTGGTACGGGATCTGTCCCGGATCCGGCCAGGGCTTCCCATCTGGCTGGGAGGGCCGGAGGTATCCTATGACAGCAGGGACGTATTGAGACGGCTGCCACAGGTAAAAGGCGTGATGAAGGGGGAAGGGGAAGAGACCTTCGCATGTCTGTGCAGGCTGTGGGGGAAGGGAGATCCTTCCGATGAAGACCTGGCCGGGGTGGACGGGATCACGTTTCGCGGATCGGACGGACAGATCGTGGAGAATCCCTGGCGGGAGCCGATGGACCTGGACCGGGTGCCCTTTGTGTACCAGGACCTGGAGCGGTTTGAAAATAAGATCCTGTATTATGAGTCCAGCAGGGGCTGCCCTTTTTCCTGCAGCTACTGCCTGTCCTCCGTGGACAAGAAGCTGCGGTTTCGAAATCTCGCTCTGGTAAAGGAGGAACTTCAATTTTTCCTGGACAGGATGGTTCCCCAGGTGAAGTTCGTGGACCGGACCTTCAACTGTGGACATGCCCATGCCCGGGAGATCTGGAGGTATATCCGGGATCATGACAACGGGGTGACGAATTTCCACTTTGAAGTGTCGGCAGATCTTCTGACTGAAGAGGAACTGGAGCTTCTGGGAACTATGCGGCCGGGGCTTGTCCAGCTGGAGATCGGCGTGCAGTCCACCAATCCCCGGACCATCCGGGAGATCCGGCGGACCATGGATCTTGAGAAGGTTGCCCGGGCGACAGAGCGGATCCGGCAGCAGGGGAATATCCATCAGCATCTGGATCTGATCGCGGGACTTCCCTATGAAGACCTGGCAAGTTTTGTCCGGTCTTTTGACCAGGTATACCGGATGAAGCCTCATCAGCTTCAGCTGGGTTTCCTGAAGGTGCTGAAGGGTTCCTGGATGAAGGAGCAGGAGGGGGCTTATGGTCTGGTCTGCAAGTGGGAGCCGCCCTATGAGGTGATGCGCACCCGGTGGCTGTCTTACGAAGACGTGCGTCTGCTCAAAGGCGTTGAGGAGATGACGGAGGTTTATTACAACAGCAGGCAATTTGAATATACCATGGAAGAGCTGGAGCGGGAATTTGCCTCGCCCTTCCAGATGTATGAAGCATTGTGGGATTATTATAGGAAGAAACAGCTGAAGGAGCAGCAGCATCGAAGAAGCGCCCGTTATGAGATCCTGCTGGGATTCATTGAAGAGTGGATCCCCGGGAAGCGGGAATGCTTCCGGGAACTTCTGGTCTACGACTATTATCTGCGGGAGAATGCCAAGAGCAGGCCGGGATTTGCCGGGGAGGAGACGGTTCCCGCCGGGGAGGCGAGAGCCTTCTATGAGAGGGAGGAAAAGGAACGGAAATTCCTGCCTGCCTATGAGGAATTTGACAAGAAGCAGCTGCGCAGGATGACCCACCTGGAGCGTTTCCCGCATCTTGGGAAGACGGTTCTCTTTGACTATCTGGAGAGAAGTCCTCTTACGGGGGAAGCCAGGACCTGTATCCTGGATGGCGACCAAAAAGGCGAAAATATCACCGAAAATCTCAGGAATGTTTCTTGCAAAAACAGAATAAAGAGTATAGAATGAAAAGAAGTGGGCAAAGAAAGGGAAAGCGGATGGATTTTTATAACAGAAATACAAGACGTGTGGTTGCGATCATCATTATAGTTGTGATCGTGGCGATGGTAGCGACATCGGTAATACCGTATCTGATGGCCTAAGGGAAATAGAAAGAGAGTATGTAAGATGGCTGACAGGATCCGGCGGAGAAGACAACATCACAGAAAGCTGGCAAAGAAAAGGCGGAAAAGGGCGCAGTTCCTTTTTGGCCTTGTTTTGGCATGTGCGGCTCTGATATTTGGAGTGACTTATTTTGTGTTGCATAACTATGTTTCAAAGTACCCGGCGGAGATTATCTGCGACCATATATATATCGGAGGAATGGATGTCTCGGGGATGACGAAAGAAGAAGCGCTGCAGGCGCTGGAAGAACATCTGGCGGAAGACCGTTCGAAGACGGTGACGCTTCAGGTGGGGAAAAAGAACGCCCAGGCAACGCTTGAAGAATTGGGGATCTCTTATCGGGACGTGGAGAAAACTGTGGACGAGGCGGTAGCTTACGGAAAGGAAGGCGGCGTTATCAGCCGGTATATGAAGCTGCGCAAGCTGGCTAAGGAGAAGGTTGTGCTGAGTGAAAATATCGCTGTTGATCCGGAACAGGCGGAGGCAGTGCTGAATGAGCGGGCGGTTCCCATTGCGGACCACGCGAAGAACGCATCCATCAGCCGTACAGGGACGGGATTTTCCATTGAGGAGGAACAAGAAGGATCTACCGTTGATGTGGCGAAATCCATTGCTGCCCTGGAGGAGCACCTGAATGACGGATGGAAGCATGAGGATTTTACTCAGGAAATGGTGCTGGTGAAAGAAGAGCCGCAGATAAAAGCCGCGGATCTGGAATCTATACAGGATGAGCTGGGAACCTTTTCCACAGATGCCGGCGGCGGAGAGCGCTGGAAGAATCTGGAGACGGCGGCAGGAAAGATCAACGGGACGATCCTGATGCCGGGACAGGAGGTTTCTGTCCATGATGTGACGGCTCCCTATGATGAGGAACATGGCTATGTGCCGGCCGGATCCTATGAGAACGGTCAGGTAGTGGAGACTTACGGCGGCGGGATCTGCCAGGTGTCTACCACGTTATATAATGCGCTTCTTTTTGCTGAGCTGGAGATTGTGGAGCGGTATCCCCACTCGATGCTGGTCAATTATGTAGACCCGTCCCGGGATGCGGCTATTGCCGGGGATACAAAGGATCTGAAGTTCAAGAACAATCAGGAGACGCCGATCTATCTTGAAGGAGGGATCGACAGCTCCAATCAGCTGCGCTTTACTGTGTACGGGAAAGAGACCAGGGATGAGAACCGTACCCTGGAGTTTGTCAGCGAGACGCTTGCGGAAGAGGAATATGAGGTAAAATATCAGGAAGATCCCAGCGCGGCGCTTGGATCTGTGACTTATGAGGGAAGCCCTCATACCGGGAAGTCGGCAAGACTGTGGAAAGTTATCTATGTGGACGGAAAAGAGACGGACCGGCAGCAGATCAATGAAAGTCATTACAATAAATCCGATCAGATTATTAAGATAGGAACCAAGTCTGACAACGCAAGCGCGGCGGCTGCGGTAAGGTCGGCCATTGCCACACAGAATTATTCCAAGATCATGGCGGCGATCGGTCAGGCAGGCTAGAGAAAAGGGAGAACAGGATGAGAGACAGAGTATTATCGCAGGAACTGGCGATCGGATACGGAACAACGGAGAAAAGCGGGCTATACGCGGTGGTGACGGCGGTGAACGCCGTCATGGCCGCCGGGGCCGGAAGCGTAAAGGCCCGAGTGCGCATAGAATACCCGGAAGGGACAGAGAAGGCATGGATCTATGGGATGATGAAACCGATCCGTGCCTTTTGTCGTAGAGAAGGGATTTCTCTTGTGGAAGAGGGAGGCCGGATCAGTCCGGCGGTCTCCTGCGCTGTGACGGTAGCCGCCGCGGCGGGGCTGAAGGAAAGAGACAAAGAAGGAAAAGAGCCGGGGCCAGGGCAGGAGATCCTGCTTACCAGATGGGTGGGTCTTGGCGGAACAGTGCAGGCCCTGTGGGAGCGCCGGGAGGAGTTGGAAAAGCGGTTTCCCCCGGGATTCCTGAGACAGACGGGGGAGATGGAAGCCGGCCTTTTTGCCGGGAGAGAGACGGCCCTTGCCTGGGAACAGGGCGCAAGTTACGTACAGGCAGTGGGCGAGGGCGGCGTTAAGGCGGCGCTCTGGGAGATGGCCAAGACTCTGGAATGTGGAGTGGATGTGGATCTGAAGGCGCTGCCCATCCGTCAGGAGACGGTGGAGATCTGCGAGTATCTGGGTCTGAATCCCTATCAGTTGTCTTCCACCGGAAGCCTGCTGATCACAGCCCCGGAGGGAGAAGCGCTGGCCGGGGAATTAGCGGCGGCGGGGATCCCGGCGGCAGTGGTAGGACGCCTTACAGATAACAATGACAAGATCCTGCGAAGCGGCGAAGAGGTGCAGTACCTGGACCGCCCCGCGCCGGACGAGCTCCGGAAGATTTTCTGACAACTGGCATATCGGTAAAAAATTTTTTTCAACCTTGTCTGGTATGCACATTGACGGAAAGGCGTTGTCAGTGTAGAATAGTTAAAATATTATCAATCTGTAGAAAGAGGGCAAGAAATGCTTAATATCGTGCTTCATGAGCCGGAGATCCCGGCCAACACCGGCAATATCGGACGGACCTGCGTGGCCACCGGAACGCGCCTGCACCTGATCGAACCGCTGGGATTCCGGTTAAATGAGAAGAATCTGAAGCGGGCGGGGATGGATTATTGGGCGGACCTGGATGTAAGAACCTATATTGATTACCAGGATTTCCTGGAGAAAAATCCGGGAGCGAAGATCTATATGGCCACCACCAAGGCTGAGAGGGCGTACACGGAAGTCTCCTACGAACCGGATTGCTATATCATGTTCGGGAAGGAGAGCGCGGGGATCCCGGAAGAAATCCTGGTGGATCACCGTAAGACCTGTATCCGGATCCCTATGGCAGGCGGGATCCGTTCCCTGAACCTGGCGAATTCTGTGGCGGTGGTGTTGTATGAAGCGCTGCGCCAGAACCAGTTTCCGGGGATGGAACTCTCGGGACATCTTCGTCGTCTGGAATGGTAAATTGCAAGAAATCTTGCAGAATTGTATGTAGGAAATCCCGGTTATTAGGCAAAAAAATAATAAATTAATGGACTTATTGTTAAAATTATATTATAATTTTAAGAACAAGACTAAAAAAGGAGAAAAAGAGAGGTGGTGAACAAATGGTAGAAGAAACCATTAAAACCATCAGGGAGGCGGAGAAAGAAGCTGGGGAATTGGTGAAAAAAGCCGATGAAACTTGCACCGAAATCCTTGAGAACGCTGCCGCCGAGGCGAAGACGATAAAAGAGACCGCTAAAGAGAGCGCCACGAAGAAGGCGGAAGCACAGTTGGATGAGGCAAAGCGCGCAGGCGAAGAGACGATGCACAAAGCAATGGAAAGTGTAGCCGCTCAGATCGTCGCTTTGGAGGAAAAAGCGCAGAAAAGTCAGGACACCGCCGTGTCTGCGGTGATCGAGAAACTCATCTGATTTTGTTTAGGAAAGAAAAAAATTAAAGAAAAGGAGGGATGAGACTATGGCAGTTTTGCAGATGCAAAGAATTAGTATCTGCGCGCTGAAGAAAGATCGTAAGGCAATTTTGGAAAAAATACAGTCCATGGGCATTATGGAGATGAACCAGATCGCGGAAGACGAAGAAGGCTTCGAGAAGATGGATACATTAAGTGCCAGACAGCGTTTTGAGAAGATGGCTTCTCTTTCAGAGAACGCACTGGATATTCTGGACATCTACGCCCCGGAGAAAAAGTCTATGTTTGCAGGCCTGGAAGGGAAAAAGCTTGTAGATTCCGGGCGGTTCACTGAGATCACGGACAGAAAAGACGCAATTCTGGAAGAGGCAGAACATCTGGTAGCCTGCAATAAGGAAATTGCAGAGCATCGAGCCGAGATCACAAAGCTGGAGAATCAAATTGAAGCGTTGGCGCCCTGGCTTAAGCTGGACGTGCCAATGAATTTAAAAGGCACCGGCAAGACAGAGATGCTTCTGGGGACCATGCCGGGAGAGACTTCGCTTGACGCGGTTTATGAGAAGATCGCGGAGGGCAGTCCGGAGACAGAAGCCGTGGATGTACAGATCATCCACAGTGATCAGGATGCCACCTATCTGGCTGTATTATGTCTGAAAAAGGATGCCGCCGCAGTGGAAGAGGTTTTAAGAGCCGCAGGGTTCGCAAGACCTTCCCAGACGGCAGATGAGGTGCCCGCCCGGAAAACGGAGGAACTGAAAGGTCAGATCGGACAGCTGGATCAGAAGATCGAAGAGATCGAAGAGGAGATCAAAGCCTGTGCGAAGGACCGGGAGGATCTGAGAGTTGTAGGTGATTATTACCGGATGCGGGCGAAGAAATACGAAGTGCTGGGAACGCTCCCGCAATCACAGAGAACGTTTGTGATCAGTGGATATGTCCCCAGGAAAGCAGCGCCGGCTATCGAGAAAGCCATCGGGGAACATTATGACTGTGTGATCGACCTGGATGAGCTGAAGGAGGATGAGGAACCGCCCACCGTGCTTCAGAATAACGCATTTTCTTCCAGTGTGGAAGGTGTTCTGGAGGCATATGGACTTCCTCACAAAGGGGAGTTCGATCCAACCACGATCATGTCGTTCTTCTATGTGTTCTTCTTTGGAATGATGTTGTCGGACGCGGCGTATGGGGCGATTGTCGCCATTGCCTGTTTTGTGGCTCTTAAGAAATACCCGCGGATGAGCGCCAGCATGCACAAGTCGCTGAAGCTGTTTTTCTTCTGCGGATTGTCCACCATCGTATGGGGAATCTTATTCTCTGGATATTTTGGCGATGCGGTAGACGTGATCGGAAGAACCTTCTTTGGCGTAGAGGTGACGGTGCCGCCGTTGTGGTTCGCACCTTTGAACAATCCGATGAAGCTTCTGATCTATTCCATGGCGTTTGGTCTGGTGCATTTGTTTGTGGGCCTGGGAATCAAGGGATATATGCAGATCAAGGATAAACAGTATCTGGATTTCTTCTGTGATGTAGTCCTGTGGTACATTTTCCTGATCGGCCTGATCCTGATGCTGATCCCGTCGGATATCTTCGCATCCATCGCGCAGATGACGGTGGTATTTCCGCCGGCTCTTAATACACTGGCGAAGGTGCTGGCCATCATCGGAGCGGTGGGACTTCTCCTGATGAGCGGCCGTTCCAGCAAGAATCCGGTGCTTCGGATCGCGCTTGGAGCGTACGACATCTATAACATTACCGGGTGGCTCAGTGATGTGTTATCCTACTCCCGTCTTCTGGCCCTGGGCCTTGCGACCGGAGTTATCGCATCCGTAGTCAATCAGATGGGAAGCATGTTCGGAGGCGGTGTGGTCGGAGCGATCCTGTTCGCGCTGGTCTTTGTAGTGGGACATTTGATGAATCTTGCGATCAACCTTCTGGGGGCGTACGTACACACCAACCGTCTCCAGTTTGTAGAATTCTTTGGCAAATTCTACGAAGGCGGCGGACGGCCGTTTGAACCGTTTAAAACAGATACAAAATATGTAGATATTAAGGAGGAAAGTTAATCATGAGTATATGGGAGAATTTAGGACTTGTATATGCACTTCTGGGTGCGGCAGCAGCAGTATTTCTTGCAGGCGCGGGATCAGCGCTTGGTGTAGGTATCGCCGGACAGGCAGCTTCCGGAGTTGTAACTGAGGACCCCAGCAAATTTGCCAAGGTACTGGTAATGCAGCTTCTGCCTGGTACACAGGGTATCTACGGACTTCTGGTAGGATTTATCACCCTTTCCAAGATCGGACTTCTTGGAGGAGGAGCAGCAGATCTGACACCGGAAACCGGACTTCTTGTCCTGGCGGCATGTCTCCCGGTAGGTATCGTAGGACTGATCTCCGGAAAATCCCAGGGACAGTGTTCCGCGGCAGCCATCGGGATCATCGCGAAGAAACCGGATCAGTTTGGTAAAGCCATGTTGTTCCCGGCGATGGTTGAGACCTACGCGATCCTTTCTCTTCTGATCTCTATCCTGTCCGTAACAGCAATTCAGATTTAGTTTTGGCGGGAAACGACAGAAACAGAGATTAAGAAAAGGAGTGCAAGGGTTTATGACTGGATTAGATAAAATGAAAAGTCAGATCCTGGACGAAGCAAAAGCAGCGGCCGAGGGCAAGATCGCTGAGGCAAAAGCGCAGGCGGAAGAGTTGATCCGCAGCGCCAACGAAGAGGCTGCGAGACTGGCGGAAGGCATCTCCCGTAAATCAGAAAATGATGTGGCAAATTATAACGAGCGGCTGGCATCCGTTATTGATCTGCAGAAGCGGACGAAGATCCTGGCGGCAAAGCAGGATGTGATCGCCGGTGTGCTGGGAAAGGCGCATGAAAAGATTGATTCCATGGAGGCGGGAGAATATTTCTCCATGTTGCTGAAGATGGTTGAGAAATATGCGCTGCCACAGGATGGAGAGATCTGTTTCTCCGCGGCGGATCTTGGCAGACTGCCGGAAGGATTCGAGGCAGAGGCGGACAAGATCGCCAGAGGGAAAGGCGGAAGCCTGAAGCTGTCCGGGGAAAGTAAAAATATCAAGAATGGATTTATCCTGGTCTATGGCGGCATTGAAGAGAACTGCACCATCGACGCCATGTTTGACGCCAGGAGAGACGAACTGTCCGATATTGTACAGCGGTTGTTGTTTTCGCAGGCGTAACCAGATGGGAGGAGTAAAATGAGTGAGCAGTATACCTACGCGGTTGCGCGCATACGTGCCCTGGAGGTGGGAATGTTTTCCAACAGTACCATCGATCAGCTGATCGCCTGTCAGGATTATGGACAATGTCTGCAGTTCCTGGAGGAAAAAGGCTGGGGAGACAGTGAGAGCTCCGGAAACGGAGAGGCGATCCTGAATAAAGAGGAAGAAAAGATCTGGGATGTGGTGAAGGACCTGCACATCGATATGGAGAACTTCGCAGTGCTTTCCTATCCCAAGCTTTTCCACAATCTGAAGGCCGCGATCAAAGAGGTATGTACGTCGGAGAAGAACAGGCACATTTACTATGATGATGTGTCGGTCCCCGGAGAGGAAATGCGGGGGATCGTAGAGGAGAAGGAGTTTGGAAAACTCCCGGCGTATATGCAGCATGCGGCAGAGGAAGCCTATGAGGCACTGCTTCATACCGGGGACGGACAGTTATGCGACTGTATCATTGACCGGGCGGCGCTTGACGCCATCTACCAGGCCGGAAAACAGTCGGACGCCGCTATCATTCGTGATTATGCGGAGTCCACAGTCGGCGTGGCTGACATCAAGATCGCCGTACGTTCACAGAAAACCGCGAAGTCAATAGAGTTTATGAAACGGGCCATGGCGGAATGTGAAAGTGTAAATGTAGACCAGCTTTCCAAGGCTGCCCTTGCCGGGATGGATGCCATCCGGGACTATCTGCAGGGTACAGCCTACGCGGAAGGAGCGGATGCGCTGGCAGAGTCTCCGTCAGCATTTGAACGCTGGTGCGACAACCGGATCATTCAGACTATCAGCCCGCAGAAATATCAGGCATTTACCATAGGTCCTGTGATCGCCTATGTAATTGCCAGACAGAATGAGATCAAGACGGTACGGATCATACTTTCCGGAAAACAGAACGATCTGCCGGAAGAGTCGATCCGGGAAAGGGTAAGGGAGATGTATGTATAAGATAGCAGTGTTGGGCGATTATGACAGTATCTATGGCTTCGCCGCGCTGGGTCTGGATACATTTCCTGTGACAGCCCAGGAGGAAGCCGGAGAAAGATTACATCAGCTTGCGGCCGAAGGATATGGGATCATCTATATCACGGAGGCGCTGGCGGCGGAATTAAAGCATGAGATGACAAGATATCAGGGACAGATCCTTCCCGCCATCATCCAGATCCCGGGCGTATCCGGGAACACCGGAGACGGCGTGCAGGGCGTGAAGAAATCGGTGGAACAGGCGGTTGGTTCCGATATCCTGTTCAGTAACTAGGAAAGGAAAGTAGAGGTGATTCGTCCATTATGAGTAGTATAGGTACGATAAAAAAAGTAGCGGGACCGCTGGTCATCGCCTCCGGAATGCGGGACGCGAACATGTCCGACGTTGTACGTGTAAGTAAGCAGCGTCTGATCGGAGAGATCATCGAGATGCACGGGGACGAGGCGTCCATCCAGGTATATGAGGAGACCTCGGGACTGGGACCCGGCGAGCCGGTAGAATCTACCGGGGCGCCTATGTCGGTAGAGCTTGGGCCTGGCCTGATCTCCAGCATTTACGACGGAATCCAGCGACCCCTTGACGATATTATGGAGATCTCAGGAAATAACCTGCAGCGGGGTGTTGAAGTGGCCGCCCTGAAGCGGGATAAGAAGTGGGACTTTGTTCCGGTGGCGAAGGTCGGCGACGAAGTGGAAGCCGGCGACGTGCTGGGAACCGTCCAGGAAACTGAGATCGTACAGCAGAAGATCATGGTTCCCTACGGAGTGGAAGGAAAAGTGAAAGAGATCGCTTCCGGCGAGCACACTGTGGAAGACGTGATCGCGGTGATCGAGACCAAAGACGGCGACAAAGAGCTGACCATGGTACAGAAGTGGCCGGTAAGACGGGGACGGCCCTATGTAAAGAAGCTGCCCCTGGATGTGCCGCTGGTAACCGGACAGCGAGTAGTTGATACTTTCTTCCCCATCGCCAAGGGCGGTGTGGCAGCAGTTCCCGGGCCTTTCGGAAGCGGCAAGACCGTAATCCAGCATCAGCTGGCGAAATGGGCGGAGGCCGACATCGTTGTCTACATCGGATGCGGCGAGCGTGGAAATGAGATGACCGACGTTCTGAACGAGTTCCCGGAACTGAAAGACCCCAAGACCGGGCGTTCTCTGATGGAGCGGACGGTGCTGATCGCCAATACGTCGGATATGCCGTTTGCAGCCCGTGAGGCTTCTATTTATACAGGAATTACTATCGCGGAGTATTTCCGCGATATGGGTTACTCGGTAGCCCTGATGGCAGACTCCACCTCCCGTTGGGCAGAGGCCCTTCGTGAGATGTCCGGACGTCTGGAAGAGATGCCTGGGGAGGAAGGTTACCCGGCATACTTGGGATCCCGTCTGGCAGAGTTCTATGAGAGAGCCGGACATGTGATCTCCCTTGGGAAAGACGGAAGAGAAGGTTCCCTGTCTGTAATCGGAGCCGTGTCTCCTCCTGGTGGTGATACATCTGAGCCCGTATCCCAGGCAACCCTTCGTATTGTAAAGGTATTCTGGGGACTGGATTCCAACCTGGCGTACAAGAGACATTTCCCGGCCATCAACTGGCTGACCAGCTACTCTCTGTATCTGGACAATGTAAGCGGATGGTTCAACAAGGAAGTGGCTCCGGACTGGATGGAAGACCGGCAGAAGATGATGAGCCTTCTGCAGGATGAGGCGGAGCTGGAAGAGATCGTGCAGATGGTTGGTATGGACGCCCTGTCGCCGGCAGACCGGCTGAAGATGGAGGCTGCCAGATCCATCCGTGAGGACTTCCTGCATCAGAACTCCTTCCACGAGGTGGATACCTACACGCCGCTTCGCAAGCAGTACCTGATGATGAAGCTGGTGCTGGCCTTCTATGAGAAAGCGCAGGAAGCCTTAAGCGGCGGCGCTTCTATGCGGGCGCTTCTTGGAATGGAAGTCAGAGAGCGGATCGGCCGTTATAAATACACCACGGTAGACCAGATCGAGACGGAGTTTGAGAAGATCATGAATGAACTTGACGCGGAAATCGCGGGCGCGTTCGGAAAGGAGGACTTCTAATGCCAAAGGAATATAGAACCATACAGGAAGTTGCCGGACCGCTGATGATGGTAAAAGGAGTTGAGGGCGTAGCCTTTGACGAGCTGGGCGAGATCGAGCTTGCCAACGGTGAGAAGCGCCGGTGCAAGGTGCTGGAAGTAGACGGAGACAATGTAGTTGTACAGCTCTACGAAAATGCTGCCGGTATCAACTTAAGCAACAGTAAAGTACGTTTCCTGGGACGGAGTATGGAGCTGGGCGTATCCGGCGACATGCTGGGCCGTGTCTTCGACGGACTGGGCCGTCCCATCGACGACGGGCCGGAGATCCTTCCGGAGGAGAGACGAGATATCAACGGTCTGCCTATGAACCCGGCGGCCCGTGTATACCCGTCCGAGTTTATCCAGACCGGTGTGTCCGCCATCGACGGACTGAACACGCTGGTTCGAGGACAGAAGCTGCCGATCTTCTCCTGTTCCGGTCTGCCCCACAATCAGCTGGCGGCGCAGATCGCAAGACAGGCGAAGGTACTTGGCAAAGACGAGAACTTCGCCGTTGTATTCGCGGCAATGGGTATTACATTTGAAGAGTCCAACTTCTTCGTAGAATCCTTTAAGGAAACAGGAGCCATTGACCGTACCGTATTGTTTGTCAACCTGGCAAATGACCCGGCGGTAGAGCGTATCTCCACGCCTCGTATGGCGCTGACGGCGGCAGAGTATCTGGCGTTTGAGAAGGATATGCACGTACTGGTAATCCTTACTGATATCACAAACTACGCGGATGCTCTCCGTGAGATCTCCGCGGCGAAGAAAGAGGTTCCCGGACGTCGTGGATACCCCGGATACATGTACACCGACCTGGCTCAGATGTATGAGCGCGCAGGCCGTCAGAGAGGCAAGATCGGAAGTATCACCATGATCCCGATCCTGACCATGCCGGAAGACGATAAGACCCATCCTATCCCGGACCTTACCGGATATATTACAGAGGGTCAGGTAATCCTGGGCCGTGATCTGTACCGGAGAGGAATCCAGCCGCCGATCGACGTACTGCCGTCCCTGTCCCGTCTGAAGGACAAAGGTATCGGCGAGGGCAAGACGAGAGCGGATCACTCCAATACCATGAACCAGTTGTTCGCGGCGTATTCCCGTGGTAAGGATGCAAAGGAACTGATGACCATCTTAGGCGAGGCGGCGCTGACGGAGATCGACCTGATCTACGCCCAGTTCGCGGACGCATTCGAGAAGGAGTATGTAAACCAGGGATACAATACGGACCGGTCCATCGAAGAGACGCTGGAGATCGGCTGGAAGCTTCTTTCCATCCTGCCAAGATCTGAGCTGAAACGTATCGATGATAAGTTCTTAGACATGTACTACGGTAAACAATAAGGGGGTGGCGATATGGCATCTACGCAGATCACTCCTACCCGTATGGAACTGACCAGGACTAAGCGGAAACTTGCCACAGCCAGGAGAGGGCACAAGCTTCTCAAGGATAAACGTGACGAGTTGATGCGTCAGTTCCTGGACATGGCGCGGGAGAATATGGAGCTGCGCAAGAAGGTAGAAGCCGGGATCCGCTCTGCAAATAAGAACTTTGTCATCGCCAAAGCCGGAATGGACGAAGCCACGTTGAACACGGCTTTGATGGCGCCCAAACAGGAAGTCAGCCTGGGAGTCGGTAAGAGAAACGTAATGAGCGTCAACATCCCGGCCTTTGAGACTAAGACCAGGACCGCGGACGCCAACGACATCTATTCTTACGGTTTCGCGTTTACTTCCAGCGACCTGGACGGAGCGGTGAAATCTCTGGCAGACATCCTGCCGGATATGTTGAAGCTTGCAGAGACGGAGAAAGCGTGCCAGCTGATGGCGGCGGAGATCGAGAAGACCAGACGCCGTGTCAATGCGCTGGAGCACGTGATCATACCGGAGGCGCAGGAAACCATTAAGTATATCACCATGAAGCTGGACGAGAATGAGAGAAGCTCTCAGATCCGTCTGATGAAGGTGAAAGATATGATGCTGGAGGAGGCCCACCATTACAGTGAGAGGGCTTAAGAAAGCAATTAAAACGGGACACGTTAAGAGTGTCCCGTTTTTAATATTGTAACCGCATTCAAAGCAATGGATTGATCAATAGCTGCGTGATCCGCTCTTTTGTGTGGGGAATCCCCATTTTGAAGATATTCCGCTCTATGTAGCCAATAGCGTGACAACAGGATATCTATGCTAGAAAGATCTCGAAGGAATGTGTCTGTACCGGCGGTTTCCGGAGAGATAAGTAATATGGTGTGATAAGGGTTGTAGCGGGAAAGGTAACCGGCAAGGGCATCAGTAGCAAGATGATATCCTTTGTTTATATAGTCCATGGCTCTGGTTAATAATGTTTCAAGAGAAATTTCTCTGACCAGGTGGATGTCGGAATCTCCTTCCAGGGCAGATATTACGCGATCATTGTTAGTTAAAACATATAATTTATGCATGTGCTGTTTCAAATATGGTACAGTCGGTAACGTCAGTTTCTAAAGCCTTCAGTGCATCTTTAATTTGATCAAGCCGTGCTTTCTTTTCTTCTTCTGCGGTAGGAAGGATTGTTGCTGTTGGATGCGGGATGGAGATCCCATGGACAATCCGGTTGGCTCCGACGTTTTTTGATATGGGTGTAATGGTAGCAATGTGTACGGTGGGGATGCCGGCAGCGTCAATTTGTTTTGCCATTGTTGCGCCGCAACGTGTGTCGGTACCTCAGGTGCTGGTTAAAATGACGCCATCAACTTTTCCTTTTAGTTCCTGCCCGATGGCATCTCCAAAGGAAGTAGCTCGGTCAACAGGCATGCCATTTCCGACAGTGACGTAGATTTTAGGATACATGTCCTTTATTACTTGTTCTCGTTTTAGTTCCAGCAGAGCATCTACAGGAATTACCCGGTTCCCGTGTGAAATTGCATAGGTAGGATCATATCCTCCGTGAGCGACATCACATTTTGACATATCTTCTCCGCCAAAGTCTTCCACAGAGTAGGAGACGTATTTTGTGGCGGCAAGAGACTCCAGGTGATCCGGATTCCCGGTGGGGACTACGCCTCCGGAAGTGACCAGGGCGATTACTGCGTTTTTCATATCTCTGATTGCCGGACTTGGAGAAACTTTTGAAAAAACAGGGGTTGGAAGTTCTGTCTGGTAAGGTTGCCCGTTTATTTTGGCTAACAACATATCTATTGCCCGGACAGCGCCCGTTTTTTCATAAAATATGTTTTTACGGATTCCTCGTGGGAAGTAACCTTCTTTATCTGGCCCTTCAATTTTTTGTCCTTTTGCAATTTTCTCGGCAAGATTTGCGATCCCTGTGACGGCATTTTTCATTCCTCTGGCAGTGGGGGCAGATGGAATAATATATCCGTAGGTTTTGTATAATTGGACACCGGGATTTTCTTCGTTCATTGCTGATATGGCGTCAATATGAAGCTCATTAGCAGCTTTCAGGATTTCGCCGCAGGCAATTCCATACCGTCCTGCATTGAAAGCAGGACCTGCAATTACCAGGTCGGGTTGCTTTTCTCTTAAGATTTCCTTTATTTGCAACGATGTTTCTTTCATGTGCTCGGAAAAATAATTATCTCCACAGATAATGGTGGAAATGATCTTGCTGTTAAATGAATTTAGTGCCTGGTTTATTGCGAGCCCTGGTCCAACAGGACAATCTAATACTTTCAACGGCATATCGGCCATGCTTTCGCCGCCGGCCTGCCCGTAAAATTGATTCAGATAATGAATGACTTTCATAACCAGTTCACCTCACTTTTAGCGGGCTTCTACGCCCAGTTTGGAAACGCCGATATTGCTTGCTGCATCGATAATAGTAGTAACAGATACGGCAAAATTTCCGTTGTCAAGAATTGTTTTCGCAGGGGATCCGGAGAGCATATGAATGGCTTCCGGATCACCGATAGTTTTTTCCATGGGTGGGAGTTCGAGGATCTCACTGACATTTCCGGCACTGACGATAGCGTCTGCCTCTTTGGTAAAAATGGTAATTCCCTGGGCCCGCCCTTCCTCTCCGCAATTTTCATGCATCATGAGCACTGTTTTTATGCCGGCTTTTTCTGCACTGGCACAGATCATCATCACGTCGCTTTCAGGATTGCCGCCGCCCTCTTCAATGATGACCATTCCGTCAAGTTGCAAATGTCTGGCAAGATTAATAATTCCTGTCACACAACGTTCCTTGTCTTCTAGTACTGGACTGATGGGAGATGCAATTACGCCGGCAAAGTTTAATTCTTTTCCGTCTCTTTTGTATAAATCCAGCAGTACAGGGTGATTCAAATGATCATAAGTAGTATTTTTGTCGCAGGCAGTAACGCAGTTTCCAGAGACTACCGCGCCATCCAGGAATTCGTTGGGTGACAAAAACATAGGGTGAAATTTCTGTGGATTTTGTCCGTAAATGTAATTGTCATGTAATAACCCTTGTGCCAGAATTAAATAGACAAGACCTATTTTGGGGAGGTCGGGTTTTGGATCTGCGGATTCATAATGCTCCACATAATCTGGAGAAAGGTCGCCGACTGCACTGGCAAGATAATGGGCTGCCTTTAGCCCCATTAGACGTATTGCTCTTTCGTGAGTAGAATGGTCAATTCCGTCTGCTGGGGTAGCGCTCAGGACCAGGTTGTTTAGTTTGGAGTAAATGGAATAATCTGCTCCGGGGCCGCTCATATCGATAATGCCTTCCTGGTAGAAGACAATCTTTCCCGTGGTTATAACACTGCAGCCGCGAAGGACGCGTGTTTTTCCTTCCCCCCAGGAATCGTTGGAATTATTGTATACAGGAGCCAGAACTCCGGGGAAAAAGTTGTTTGTTCCTACTTTTGCGCGCGGCTCTATTACGTCTTTTACCGGGATGATACGGGTGGAATCTCCGGGGGATGTAATTTCAGCGTCTATATTTTTCAGTTCTTTACAATTCAAGACTTCTAGAAGATTTTCTTTACATATGGTGAGGGTGCCGTTTTCCCATTTGGTAGAAGTTCCCCAGAGCAATTGTTTTACTTCACAGATTTCTAAATCTAAGGCAAGTTTTTTCAAAATGTTCACCTCCTTATCTTTTTTCCGTGATTAAGATTCTTCAACAGGTTCCAGGTTTTCATCGTATTTTGCAGTGGGAAGAAATCTCTTGTTGCGGGTAAAAGCCCAGATAACGGTTAGGAGCATACTGATCCAGGTACCATAGCAGTATGGGAGATAAGTCCATGCTGCCACGCCAGTTGCAGCTAATACTAGTACGCCGCCCCCACTGTAGGGAATCATACCGCCCCACATAGCAGTTCCTTCCAATGTCGTTCTGGAAAGATTCACCCGATCCAGTCCGGCTTTACGGTATGCCTTGTCATACATCTGTGTATTCAGGATAATAGATACATATACACTTGCGCTTAAGAAAACGCCCAGAACAGATGTGAGAAGAGAGCATAATACCAGAGATCCGGTGCCTTTGATGACCCGTGTAATACGATCTGCGATTACGTCCAGAACACCCATTTCATTTAGGAAGCCAGCGAATACGAAAGCCATGAAGAGCAGCAGGAGCAATTCGGATAAAGAAGTACACCCGCCCCGTGTGAGAAGGGAGTCGATAACTTCATTTCCTGAATCAGAAACATAGCCACTCCATACAATATTTGTGATTTCGGAAAAAGTGACGCCCTGGAAAATCAATGCCTCTATCATGCCGATGGCGACGCCTCCTGCAACAACAGGGAGCGGAGGGAGTTTCATCACGCACAGAACAATGACAAAGATAAGAGGAACCAGGAGAAAAATATTAAAATTAAATAATTCACTTAACTGCTGGGTTAAGGAAGTGACATCGCTAAGAGAAGATGTCCCGCTGGCATGGAGCAGAAAGCCCTGCACCAGGAAAATAAGCGCGGCAATGATACTTCCAAAACCAGAAGTGGAAATCAGGTTGGTAAACACTTTCAAAATATTCTGTCCACTTACTGCAGCTGCCAGATTTGGAGTGTCGGACAGAGGGGACCACTTATCGCCGCAAAAAGCGCCGGACACGATTGCGCCTACCGCAATGGGAAGAGGAATGCCAAGCCCTGTTGCAATTGCGCCAAGCGCAAGTCCTACAGAGGAAACAATCGCCCAGCTGGATCCGGTTGCCATAGAGGCAATAAAACAAAGTAAAAACGCAGTAAACAAAAAGATCTGCGGACTAATGATTTCCAGTCCAAGATAGATCATGTAGGGAATGGTACCACTGGCAATCCAGGAAGCGCTGACAAATCCTGTCAACATCAGAAAATACATGGCAGGCATGGCAGACTGGACAACAGACAAGGCATTGTTAAACATTTTCTCCCATGAGATGTGTAAAACAGCACATCCATAGATGCCGGCTACAATTGCGCAGTATACGACACTCATTGCGGTGGGAAAACCACCCCATAAAGCACCATATATCATGATAATTACAAAGATAGCCAATAGGATAATGGCTTCTGCTAAGTTGACTTTTCTTTCTGTTCTTTCCATAATAGAACTCCTCTCTTCTGAAATCTACAAATCTTGTTCCATGAGCGGAAGAAGTCTGCCAACATTCAGTTTCTCCGCTTTTGTTGCGATCAGTTGTCCTAAAGAAATATCCTCCGCTGCAAATCCAATGTTGAAAGCGAGAATGCGTTCGGTATTATTTTCTCTTCCGGGTTTTCCCTCTACTAATTCTCCAAGCTGACAGTAGAATTTGGGAAGTCCGCCGGCAAAAGCACCGGTAGTACCGTAAGACATTGTCTGTTCCAGATCATCGGTGATGACTTTGTCGACACCGTGTAAAAGTTCTGCAGGCCAGGCGCGGCCGGCTTCCAGACCGCCGCCAGTCATACCCGCCTGGAAAACATGTTCCGGGATGATCGGGTGATGGAGTTTTTGCGTGCAGGTCATGATGATATCTACATCCTTCGCTGCATCTTCCACAGAGGAAAAGGGAATGACATCACATTTACTCCGGTCAGGCATTTCGCGGACATATGTATCCAGGACATCTGGTTTCAGTTCGACGATATGGCAGGTGTCCAAAAGCGGAAGGACATGTTTGATAGCCAAAAGGTGCATTCTTCCCTGTACGCCGGCGCCAACGAGACAGATTTTTCGGGAATCTTTTCTGGCGCAGTATTTCATGGTTATGGCTGTGGCAGCAGCGGTGCGAACTGCGGTAAGCCATCGACAATCCATGATACAGGTGGGGACACCGGTTTCAGGATCGTTCATAACTTGTACGCCTAGGATCTGGGGGAGATCATGCCGGTAGTTGTTCGGATACCCACTGACCCACTTGATGCCGCATGCATCCATTCCTTTAATCCAGACAGGCATCTCATGAATAAAAGCGTCTTCCCGGGTATGAATTCCCCTTTTGGGAGGACATTCGACTGTTCCCTGCGCCTGCTCTACACAGGCCCTTGCGACACAATCGATCACATCGCCCCATCCGATGTTCAGTGAGATAACATCTTCCTGTGACAGATAACGGACTTCGATTTTCTTCATTTTTACACGCTCCTCTCTTTTCAAATTTGTTGATTTTATTTGAAAAACGGAGTATAATAAAAAATGATGCACAGTCATCATTACCAAGACTCAATCCATGGGCAGCTGGCGGGCTATCTTCAATGGGCTGAGTCTTTTTTTATTATTCTCGTTATTCAAAACGAATTTATGAGTCCTTTTTGGAAGTGTGGTTTGGTATATCTAATTCATTCAGTGTAATCAAGTTATGTCGTTTTATGGCGGTTACGGCAGCGTTGCTGTCGCGTTTTTTCATCGCTTCCAGAATACGGGCATGCTCCTTATAAGTGGGGGACACATGTGCGGGAGATACCAGGTTGTCATAGAAAATCAAATATACATTGCATTTGTTAATCAATTCATTAATGTATTTTACCAGAAATGGATTGCGTGATGCTTTTGCTATAATCATATGGAATTCCTGGTTCATGCGGTAAAAATCATGTACTTTTTGTTGGTTATGCAGCATTTTCTCTTGTTGTAATAATTCGTCCAAACGGTTCAACTCCGCGTCGGTGATATAAAAACAGGCCAGACGAACAGCTTCCGCTTCCAGTAGATTTTTGCATTGATAGGCGTTTGTAATTTCTTCGTGTGTGGGTTGAGCAATAAAAGCTCCTTTATAGGGGATGATGTCTACCAGTCCTTCATAATGGAGCCGTTGGATTGCGGCACGAATTGGCGTTCGGCTGATTCCGATTTCTTTTTCTAGATCTGCCTCAACAATCTGCATTCCTGGGAATAAAATACGGGAGGTTAGTTTGTTTAATATATAGCGATAAACCTTATATGCAGAAGGTGAGGTTTTGGCTTTTCTGTCAACAGTCATATTTACCTCGCTAATAACTCATAATTGATATAAATAAGTATATTTATTAGTTTTATAATTGGATTATACCATATTGTATACGAAATGCAATACGAAATAGGATATTTGTAAAGATAAAGACGGAAATGGGAGTAATTTAGCGAAAAATTAGCGGGGAAACCTATGAGAAAGATTCTGCATATATTAAGGTAGAGATCTTTTTAAGGAGTATGGCAGAATGATAAAAAAACTTCCTTATTACATGGTTTATCAGGAGCCCTTTGGTGTGGACGATGTAAGAAAAGCAAGAGAGGATTACGATTATATGAAAAGCATTTACCCGGATGCGGCAAAGCGTCTGGTCCCTTTTGTGGAAGAAGAGTGCGACAGGCTGATGTATGACGGGAGCATGATCTATGACGAGTACCCGGATCAGCTTCAGCTGCGCCTGATGTGCAAAAGGGTCTACGACCGGGCGAAAGAGGGGGAGGAGAATCCGGGGAAATGGCTTAAGGACCTGACTCAGGTGATGGTTTGCCAGGAGTTGTGTCAGAGGCGGGCGGAACACAGAAAATACCGGAAGACATTTTACATGGGAGGCTAGGGTCTCCCTTTCCGGTGGACGTACCGGGGAAGATATGATAAAATAAGCTGTGAAGTACAGATGAAGGAGTTTGCTGGCGGATGGACAACATCATTTTGATCGGTATGCCTGCGGCGGGGAAGAGCACCATCGGCGTGATCATCGCGAAGCGTCTGGGCTATCAGTTTGTAGATGTGGATCTTCTGATCCAGGAGAAGGAAGGAAAGCTTCTGAAAGAGATCATTGCACAGAAAGGGATCAAGGGATTTCTGGAGGTGGAGGACCAGGTGAATGCCGGGCTTCACGTAGAGCGGACCGTGATCTCTCCGGGAGGGAGCGTGGTTTACTGTGAGAATGCTATGAAGCATTTCCAACAGATCGGGAAGATCCTGTATCTCAAGGCTTCCTTTGAGACCATCAACCGGAGGCTTACCAATGTCAGGGGGAGAGGCGTGGTCCTTGGGGAGGGACAGACTCTGAGAGACCTCTATGAAGAGCGGGTAAAATTGTTTGAGAAATATGCCGATATCACAGTGTGTGAGGATGGGCTCCGTTTAGATGAAATGATTGAAAAAGTGATTGCAGCTCTACGGAAATCGTGAAAATATTACAGAATGGTTACAGGTTTATAAAAAATGTTTTACAAACTGGAATTCTGTGATATAATATCGAAGAATGTGAGAGAGTATTATCGAAGGAATTATTGAGGTGTGATATGGAGCAGTATATTATCAAAGGCGGACATCCGCTGGTAGGAGAGGTGGAGATCGGCGGGGCGAAGAACGCGGCGCTGGCGATCCTCGCGGCGGCGATCATGACGGACGAGACCGTTCATATTGAGAATCTGCCGGATGTAAATGATATTAACGTGCTTCTGGACGCGATCCAGGGGATCGGCGCTTCTGTACATCGGGTAAACCGGCATACGGTTGCCATTAATGGCAGAGGGGTTACAGATTTTAATATTGAATACGACTATATCAAGAAGATTCGGGCTTCCTATTATCTTCTGGGAGCGCTTCTTGGGAAATATAAGAGGGCGGAGGTTGCCCTTCCGGGAGGCTGCAATATCGGAAGCCGTCCCATCGACCAGCATCTGAAGGGATTCCGGGCGCTGGGAGCGGAAGTGGAGATTGAGCACGGCAAGATCATTGCTGATGCAGAGCGTTTGATCGGAAGCCACATTTATTTTGACGTGGTCAGCGTGGGGGCGACCATCAATGTAATGATGGCGGCGGCTATGGCAGAAGGAACTACGATCCTGGAGAACGTGGCCAAGGAGCCTCACGTAGTGGACGTGGCCAACTTCCTGAACAGCATGGGCGCCAACATCCGCGGCGCGGGAACCGACGTGATCAAGATCCGCGGGGTGAAGACCCTGCACCGCACCGAGTATTCGGTAATTCCGGATCAGATCGAGGCGGGAACCTTTATGTTCGCGGCTGCGGCTACCAGAGGAGACGTGACCGTCCTGAATGTAATTCCCAAACATCTGGAGGCCACCGTGGCGAAGCTGGTGGAGATCGGCTGCGAGGTAGAGGAATTTGACGACGCAGTGCGGGTTGTATCCAAGGGAGATCTGAAGAGCACGCATGTGAAGACACTTCCTTATCCGGGGTTCCCGACAGACATGCAGCCGCAGATCGGCGTAACGCTGGCGCTTTGCAGAGGAACCAGCGTGATCACAGAGAGTATTTTCGAGAATCGGTTTAAATATCTGGACGAACTGGCCAGAATGGGAGCTAATGTGAAGGTAGAAGGTAATTCCGCTACCATTGAAGGCGTGAAGGCGCTGTCGGGAGCGAGAGTCAGCGCTCCGGACCTGCGGGCAGGAGCCGCGCTTTGTATCGCCGGACTGGCTACAGAAGGGATCACCATTGTGGATGATATCGTCTATATCCAGAGAGGATATGAGAGATTCGAAGAGAAGCTGCGCAGCATCGGCGCGCTGATCGAGAAAGTGTCCACAGAGAAAGAGATCCAGAAGTTCAAGCTGAAGGTTGGTTAAAAAGGGACAGGGTATTTTTAATTGGGGACGTGGTATTTTTAAAAATACCACGTCCCCAATTGGTATACAGGAGGATTTTAAGATGAAACAAGGGGGAGACAAGAAGCGGTACTGGATTCTTATAATTGCGTCTGTTGTCAACTTTGTGCACGGGAATCCTTACATATGGACGGTGTTTCAGCCGTATGTGAAAGAGGAATTTCATCTTTCTGACGCGGCCTCCAGCCAGCCGTTTACTATTATCATCGGGATCTTTGCTTTGGGCAATATGCTGGGAGGATGGCTGCAGCAAAAGATAGGAGCGAAGTGGACGATCCTGGCAGGGAGCGCGCTGATGTGCGCGGGGTTCTTCCTGGCGGGGATCGCGCCCTATGATATGCCCTGGCTGATCTCCCTGGGGTATGGGGCGCTGGGAGGACTTGGATCCGGCTGTGCCTTCAGTATGCTGACGGCAGTGCCCCTCCAGTGGTTTCCCGAGAAGCGGGGGCTGGTGTCGGGAATTACCGTGGGCGTTGTAGGTGTCTCAGGGATCATCATGAATCCTTTCTGTGATTTTCTGTTGGCCGGCCACGGATACCGGTTTGCCATGCTGACCATAACGGCCATCTACGGAGTGCTCTGCCTGGGCGGACTTTTCGTGGAGGACAGGCCGGATGATATGAGATCGGAGGGCGTGGATCCGGTAAGCGTGGGAACCGGGATGGAGTCTTGTGTAAAGCAGTACCGGACCGGGGAAATGCTGCGGACCAGGACTTACTATACTATCAGCCTTACCATGGCGCTGGCGGTTCCGGCTTATGTTCTGGTGAATCCGCTGATGAAATCCCTGGGGATGGAGCGGGGGCTGACAGGCGCGGAGGCGCTCCTGGGGGTGACTCTGGCGTCCGTGGCCAATATCATCGGCCGGTTCGCCATGCCCTGGCTGTCAGACCGGGTGGGAAGAAAGGCGGTCATCCGGGGCATGTACCTTGCCGCGGCGGTAGCTGTGATCGGTCTGGTTGCGGCAAGAGGCGGCATTTTCATTCTGCTGATCTCCGTGGTGTGCCTGGTGTACGGAGGAGTGGTCAGCGTGTTCCCGGTGGTGGTCTCCGATCATTTTGGCCTGAAATATCAGGGGATCAACTACGGGGCAGTGATGATCGGATACGGGATCGCATCGATTCTGTGCCCCTATCTGCTGGACGGCCTGGGGTTGGAGGCATCTTTTGTAGCAGCAGGCGTGGCCTGCGTGATCGGCCTGGTGGGGACACGGTTTTTCTAAAAAGGGACAGGGTATTTTCAATCTGGGACGTGGTATTTTTAAAAATACCACGTCCCCATTGACAAATTGCACAAAAGGGTGTATAGTCTCATCCGTACATGAAAATCTAATACAGCAACTTTCTCTTATTCAGAGCAGTGGAGATACAAAGGATCTGGGAAGCTGCGGCAACCCCCGGGAGCGGGAAGGTGCCAACCTGAGCGAGCGATCGAACAATAAGAGGATTGGTTATAATGTCAGAACTATAAACAGTCCGCTTATGCGGGCTGTTTTTTTCGATCATGGATACCGGTCAGAGCGGAGAAAGAATGCGAAAAGTGAGGAGAAAGGAACAGATGGAGAGACGTTTATTTACTTCAGAATCAGTGACGGAGGGACACCCGGACAAGATGTGCGACCAGATTTCGGACGCGATCCTGGACGCCCTGATGGAGCAGGATCCTATGAGCCGTGTGGCCTGCGAGACCTGCACCACCACGGGAATGGTGCTGGTGATGGGTGAGATCACCACCCAGGCCTATGTGGACATCCAGAAGATCGTCCGGGACACGGTGCGTGATATCGGTTACACCAGAGGAAAATTTGGATTTGACGCGGACACCTGCGGGGTGATCGTGGCCATTGACGAGCAGTCTGAGGACATTGCCCTGGGCGTGGACAAGGCCCTGGAGGTAAAGGAGAATAAGATGTCAGATGAGGAGCTGGGGGCCATCGGCGCCGGCGACCAGGGAATGATGTTTGGTTACGCTTCCGACGAGACGCCGGAATTCATGCCCTATCCCATCGCTCTGGCCCAGAAGATGGCGCGGAAGCTGGCCCAGGTGCGAAAAGACGGGACCCTTCCTTATCTGCGGCCGGACGGCAAGACCCAGGTGACTATTGAGTACGATGAAAATGGAGTTCCCGCCCGGGTGGATACGGTGGTGCTTTCTACCCAGCATGATCCGGACGTGACCCAGGAGCAGATCCATGCGGATATGCGCAAATATGTGATCGACGCGGTGATCCCGGAGGGGATGGCGGATGAGCGGACCAAGTATTTCATCAATCCTACGGGACGTTTTGTGATCGGCGGTCCTCACGGGGACAGCGGCCTTACCGGTCGGAAGCTGATCGTGGATACTTACGGCGGCATGGCGCGCCACGGCGGCGGCGCTTTCTCCGGCAAGGACTGTACCAAGGTGGACCGTTCCGCGGCCTACGCGGCCCGGTATGTGGCCAAGAACATTGTGGCGGCAGGACTTGCGGGGAAATGTGAGATCCAGCTGTCCTATGCTATCGGCGTGGCCCATCCTACGTCCATCATGGTGGATACCTTCGGCACCGGCAAGGTGGAGGATGAGAAGCTGGTGGAGATCATCCGGGAGAACTTTGACCTGCGTCCGGCAGGCATTATCAAAATGCTGGACCTGCGCCGTCCCATCTACAAGCAGACAGCGGCTTACGGACATTTTGGCCGCACCGATCTGGACCTGCCATGGGAGCGGCTTGACAAGGTGGAACTTCTGAAAAAATATTTATAAAATTTATCTGAAATTTACGGGCGCTTTGGTGTGAAGCGCCCGTATTCATGCTATACTTACCTTTGGAGGAAACTGGCATGAAACTGAAAACCAGACTGTTCATTGCCTTTTTGACGGTGATCCTTTTGCCTATCTGTCTGACGGTGCTGATGTATTTCGCATTTTCCACCTATCAGATCGGCGCCATCGAAAAGACATACGGAATTGAAAATACAACCAGAGAAAGCCTGTCCAACTCCATGCAGGTGCTGTCCAGGCTGACGGAGCGGTCCTACCACAAGCTGCAGGAACTGATCCGGGAGGATCCGGACGAGATGGAGGAGGCCGCCTTCCTGGAGGAGATCAACGAGAAGCTGGAAGAAAAGGGAGCCTACCTTCTGGTGCGCAAGGACAATACGGTCATCTACATCGGCGCCGACCGGGAGGAGGCGGACAAGGTGATCCGGCAGCTTCCCGGATACAAGGCGGAGAACACCAGCTCGGAAAATGGGATTTATCTGGGCGGGGACGCTCAGTCCCTGGTGAAGCAGATTGATTTTCACTTCTCTGACGGGGAGGAGGGGAGCGCCTTTATCGTGGCGGATGTGAGCAATATGATCCCTGAGGTGGAAGCCCTGTTCTGGGATATGCTTCTGGGAGTAGTATTGATCCTGGTGCTGACCGCTTCTGTCCTGATGTTCTGGATCTACCGGAGCGTGAAGCTTCCCCTGAAACGGATGCAGGTGGCGGCCAAGAACATCAAGGAAGGAAACCTGGACTTTGAGCTGCGGGCCCAGGGAAATGACGAGCTGGGTCAGCTGTGCCGGGACATGGAGGACATGCGCCGGCGGCTCAAGGACACGGCGGAGGAGAAGCTTGCCTACGACCGGGAGAACAAAGAACTGATCAGCAACATTTCCCATGACCTGAAGACCCCGGTGACCACCATCAAGGGGTACGCGGAAGGAATCATGGATGGGGTGGCGGACACCCCGGAGAAGGTGGATAAATATATCCGAACCATCTACAACAAGGCCAGCGAGATGGATCTTCTGATTAATGAGCTGACCTTGTACTCCAAGATCGACACCAACCGGATCCCCTATAATTTCGACATCCTGTCGGTAAACGAGTATTTCAACGACTGCGCGGAGGATCTGTCTGTGGAGCTGGAGTCCAAGAATGTGGAATTCGGGTATTTCAACTATGTGACCCCGGATGTGCGGGTGATCGCGGACGCGGAGCAGATGAAGCGGGTGATCCACAATATCGTCAACAATTCGCTGAAATATATGGACAAGGATAAGGCCAAGATCAATCTGCGGGTGAAGGATGTGGGAGACTTTATCCAGGCGGAGATCGAGGACAACGGCAAGGGGATCGCGGCAAAGGATCTGCCCAACATCTTCGACCGGTTCTACCGGACGGACGCTTCCCGGAATTCTTCCAAGGGAGGAAGCGGCATCGGGCTTTCCATCGTGAAGAAGATCATCGAAGAGCACGGGGGCAAGATCTGGGCTACCAGTCGGGAGCATACGGGGACGACCATGTATTTCGTCCTTAGAAAATATCAGGAGGTACCGGTTCATGAGTAAAATATTGATCGTGGAAGACGAAGAGAGCATTGCGGATCTGGAGAAGGATTATCTGGAACTGAGCGGGTTTGCCGTGGAAGTGGCAAATGACGGGGAGACCGGGCTTAAAAAGGCGCTGGAGGAGGAGTACGACCTCTATATCCTGGACCTTATGCTCCCGGGGATCGATGGGTTCGACATCTGCCGGCAGATCCGGGATGTGAAGAATACCCCCATCATCCTGGTGTCGGCCAAGAAGGACGATATCGACAAGATCCGGGGACTGGGCCTGGGAGCGGACGACTATATGACCAAGCCTTTCAGCCCCAGCGAGCTGGTGGCCCGGGTGAAGGCCCACATGGCCCGGTATGACCGGCTGACAGAGAGCGCGGCGCCCAAGAATAAGGTGATCGAGATCCGGGGGCTCAGGATCGACACCACGGCCCGCAGAGTGTGGGTCAACGGGCAGGAGAAGAATTTCACCACCAAGGAATTTGACCTGCTGACTTTTCTTGCAAGCCACCCCAATCATGTGTATACTAAAGAAGAATTGTTCCGGGAGATCTGGGATATGGAATCCATCGGAGATATCGCCACGGTGACGGTCCATATCAAGAAGATCCGTGAGAAGATCGAGGTGGATACCTCCAATCCTCAGTACATTGAGACCATCTGGGGCGTGGGATACCGGTTCAAAGTCTAGCGCTCCCGGACCGGACAGTTCCAAAACCATGATAAAGGAGAGGGGAACATGAGAAACAGACGCAGAAGCGTCCGGTGGAATACCATGCGGATCCTGGCCGCCGGGTTCCTGGGAGTGATCTTCCTGGGCGGCGTGCTTTTGTGGCTACCAGTGAGCAACCAGCAGCCCATCGCGTTCATCGACGCTCTGTTTACATCAACCACTGCGGTGTGTGTGACCGGGCTTATCACCATCACACCGGCGACGCAGTTTACCCTGTTCGGGAAGATCGTCCTGATGCTGCTGATCCAGATCGGCGGTTTGGGCGTGGTGGCCTGTATGGCTTCCTTTTTCTTCCTGCTCAGGAAGCGGATCACCGTCAAAGAACGGATCGTTATCCAGGAGACTTACAATATGGACCGGCTGGGAGGGATCGTAGGCCTGGTGAAGAAAGTTATCATCGGCACCTTCGTGGTGGAAGGGGCCGGCGCTTTGTTCTACGCCTTCCAGTTTGTTCCGGAATATGGACTGATCAAAGGGCTGGGGTACTCCATCTTTCACGCCATCTCCGCGTTCTGCAACGCCGGGATCGACATTCTTGGAACCACCAGCCTGTCTGTGTATTCGGCCAACCCGCTTGTGAATCTTACCACCATGGCGCTGATCGTGCTGGGAGGCCTGGGATTCGTGGTGTGGTTTGACGTGCTCCATATGATCCGCCTGACTTTAAAGCGGCGGCAGTCGCCGGTGAACGGCGTGGTGGGACTTAACCTGCACACCAAGCTGGTGCTGGTGATGACGGCGGTGCTGATCTTTGGCGGCGCGGCGCTGATCTTCCTGATGGAGCAGGGGAATCCGGAGACCATGAAGGGCATGTCCGCAGGGGAGAAGGCCCTTTCGGCGCTTTTCCAGTCGGTGACCACCAGGACGGCAGGATTCTTCACCATGCCCCAGGGTCCCCTCTATGATGAGACCAAGCTTCTGTGCAGTATCCTGATGTTCATCGGAGGTTCCCCGGCAGGAACTGCCGGCGGTATCAAGACCACCACCATGGCCATGCTGATCCTGGCCTGTCTGACGACGGTGCGGGGAGGGAAGAATATCGAATGTTTTGGCCGGAAGATCACCTTTGAGAACTTCCGGACAGGGTTCGCGGTGGCCATGCTGGCTATGGGCATTTTCCTGGGAGGGACTATGCTGATCGCGGTGATCGAAGCGGACAGTGTATCTCTGATAGATATTGTTTATGAGACGACCTCAGCCATTGCCACAGTAGGGTTGACGGCGGATCTGACGCCCCATCTGGAGCGGGCGAGCCAGGTGATCCTGATGATCCTGATGTATACAGGCCGGATCGGTCCGGTTACCCTGGCGCTGGTGTTCGCAGGCAAGGCAAATCCCAAGACCCGGTTGAGAGAGCTGCCGGGAGAGAGAGTTATGGTAGGTTAAGGGGAGGAAATGAGATGAAGAAACAGTATGCAGTATTTGGATTAGGAAGTTTTGGAGAGAGCGCGGCCATCACCCTGCAGGGGCTGGGCTGCGACGTGATCGCGGTGGACAACCATATGGAGCGGATCGAGGAGATCTCAAAATACGTCTCCTACGCCATGAAGGCGGATATTGAGGACCCGGAAGTGATCCGGTCCCTGGGGACCCGTAACCTGGACGGAGTGATCGTGGCCATCGCTGACAACATGGAGGCCAGCATTATGGCCACGCTGGTATCCAAGGACGAGGGAGTGCCCTATGTGCTGGCCAAGGCCAAGAACGAGCTCCATGCCACCGTACTTAGGAAGATCGGGGCGGATTCCGTCATTTTCCCGGAGAAGGAGGCAGGAAGCCAGGTGGCAAAAAGCATTGTGTCCTCCAGTTTCGCGGACTGGGTGGCCCTTTCCCCGGAGTACAGCGTGATGGAGATGGTGCTGCCGGAGACCTGGATCGGCAAATCCCTGGAGGAGCTGAATGTGCGCAGGAACCACGGGGTCAATGTGATCGGTTTAAGAGAAGGGGACGACGTGGATGTGACGCCGGATCCAAAGAAGCCTTTGAAGCGGGATATGATCCTGATCCTCATCGGGGCCAATGCAGATCTTAAAAAATTTGCCAAGTATGAGAAAAATGAGTAGGCCGGTGATCACCAGCACGGCCAACGGGAAAGTCAAACGGCTTGTGAATCTGGTAAAGAAGCGAAAGGTAAGAGACCAGGAAGGGGTCTTTGTGACAGAGGGGCCCCGGATGTTTGAAGAGGCGCCCAGGGAGCGGGTGCGGGAAGTGTATTTCTCGGAATCCTTTCTTGGGAAGGCACCGGAGATCTGGGAAAAGGTAAAAAGTTCCGGGATCCCGGCAGAGATCCTCTCGGACCATGTGTTTTCCCATGTGTCCGACACCCAGACGCCCCAGGGGGTGCTGGCGGTGGTGGACAGAAAAGAGGCAGCTCTGGAGCAGATCCTCTCAGAAACGGATCCGCTTCTCCTTGTGCTGGACGGCCTGCAGGACCCGGGCAACCTGGGCACCATCCTGCGGACCGGAGAGGGGGCGGGAGTGACCGGGATCATCCTGGGAGGAGATTGCGTGGACCTCTATAATCCCAAGACCATCCGCTCCACCATGGGATCGGTCTACCGGATGCCTGTCTGCCGCTGCAGGGATCTTACGGAAGCCCTGGCGGAAATGAAAGAAAAAGGGATCCTCACGTATGCGGCCCACCTGGAGGGGAAGAATAGCTATGACCAGGAGGATTACCGGAAGCCCTGCGCCTTCCTTATCGGAAATGAAGGAAACGGGCTTCGCCGGGAAGTGGCAGAGGCGGCGGACCGGTGGATCCGGATCCCCATGAAGGGGCAGGTAGAGTCCCTGAACGCGGCGGTGGCGGCCACGGTCCTGATGTTCGAGGCCAGCCGGCAGCGGCGCTGATTTTCGTTGCTTTATGGCGGGAAGTATAGTAAGATAAGGGGTAAGGAATCTGGAAGAAAAGAGGGCTGACGATGCAGACGGTATACTGGCTGGTAATTTTCATAGTATTGCTGATCATTGAGATCATAACCATGGGCCTGACCACGATCTGGTTTGCCCTGGGCGCGCTGGCTGCGTTCCTTGCCGGGGTCTTCGGATTCGGCACGGCGGTGCAGGTGGGCGTTTTCCTTGTGGTTTCCATTATTCTGCTGGTCCTGACAAGGCCCATCGCGGTGAAGTATTTTAACAAGGACCGGACAAAGACCAACGCAGAGAGCCTGATCGGCCAGCACGGGCTGGTGGTGGAAGATGTGGACACCCTGAAGTCCACCGGGCGCGTGGAGGTCAACGGCCAGGAGTGGTCGGCAAAGACAGATGAGCCGGACGGCTACATCGGGAAGAACACCGTGGTGGTCATCGACGGGATCCAGGGTGTAAAACTGATCGTAAGAGAGAAGGAGGAGAAAAAATGATCCTGAGTATTCTTGGTATTATTATTTTGGTCATTATCATACTGATACTGATCTCCTGTGTAAAGTTTGTACGCCAGGCGCAGGCGATGGTGGTAGAGAGACTGGGCGCCTACCAGGCAACCTGGGGCACCGGAGTGCATTTCAAATGGCCCATTATCGACCGGGTGGCCAGAAGAGTGGATCTGAAGGAGCAGGTGGTGGATTTTGCTCCCCAGCCGGTGATCACGAAAGATAACGTTACCATGCGGATCGACACGGTAGTGTTCTATCAGATCACCGATCCCAAGATGTTCTGCTACGGAGTGGCGAATCCTATCATGGCCATCGAGAACCTGACGGCCACCACCCTTCGTAACATCATCGGAGACCTGGAGCTTGACCAGACCCTGACGTCCAGAGAGACTATCAACACCCAGATGCGGGCGGCCCTTGACGTGGCTACCGATCCCTGGGGGATCAAGGTAAACCGGGTAGAGCTTAAGAATATCATTCCGCCGGCGGCCATCCAGGACGCTATGGAGAAGCAGATGAAGGCAGAGCGGGAACGCCGGGAAGCCATCCTGCGGGCAGAGGGCGAGAAGAAGTCCACTATCCTTGTGGCGGAAGGAAATAAAGAGTCCACCGTACTTGACGCGGAGGCGGAGAAGCAGGCAGCCATCCTGAGGGCGGAGGCCCAGAAGGAAGCCATGATCCGCGAGGCGGAAGGTCAGGCGGAGGCGATCCTGAAGGTACAGCAGGCCAATGCGGATGGTATCCGGTTCCTGAAGGAAGCGGGCGCTGACGAGGCGGTGCTGACCATGAAGAGCCTGGAAGCATTTGCCAAAGCGGCGGACGGCAAAGCCACCAAGATCATCATTCCTTCTGAGATCCAGAATATCGCCGGACTGGTGAAGTCGGTGGTGGAGATCGGAAGCGGCGATGAGAAGAGCGAAGGGCAGCAGCAGTAGAGAGCTGGCAGGACCACAAGATAAAAAGCACGTATGGTGGGCGCATGTGAATGGCGCCCACATTTCTATCATTTAGGAGGACGGACAGATGAATTTAAAAGGAAGAAGTTTTCTGACACTGAAAGATTTTACCCCGGAGGAGATCCTGTATCTTCTGGATCTGGCTGCGGACCTGAAAGCGAAGAAGAAGCAGGGGATCACAGGAAACAGCCTGAAGGGAAAGAATATCGCGCTGATCTTTGAGAAGCCTTCCACCAGGACCCGCTGCGCGTTTACCGTGGGCGCTGCGGACGAGGGGGGCAATCCCACTTACCTTGCGGGAAATGAGATCCAGCTGGGCCATAAGGAAAGTATTGAGGATACGGCCCGGGTGCTGGGACGGATGTTCGACGGTATTGAATTCCGCGGATTTAAGCAGGAACATGTGGAGGCCCTGGCCAGATACAGCGGCGTTCCGGTGTGGAACGGCCTGACGGACGAGTATCATCCCACCCAGATCCTGGCGGATCTTCTCACCATGCGGGAGCATTTCGGATATCTGAAGGGGTTGAAGTTCGTCTACCTGGGAGACGGCCGCAACAATATGGCCAACAGCCTGATGATCGGCTGTTCCAAGGTGGGCGTGGATTTCGCCATTGTGGCGCCGGAGGCGCTGTGGCCTACGAAAGAGCTGATCGCGCTGTGTCAGGGATATGCCAAAGAGTCCGGCTCTTCCATTACCGTGACTGACGACGTAAATGGAGTAGAGGGCGCGGATGTGCTTTACACCGATGTGTGGGCTTCCATGGGAGAAGAAGACAAGGCGGCAGAGCGGATCGCCATGCTGAAGCCCTATCAGATCAACCAGGAGCTGATGGAGCGGACCGGCAAGGATACTACCATCTTCATGCACTGTCTGCCGGCGGTGAAGGGAAATGAAGTAACAGAGGATGTGTTTGAGAGCAAGGCCAGCGTGGTATTCGACGAGGCGGAGAACCGGCTCCATACCATCAAGGCTGTGATGGTGGCCACACTGGGGGAGACCGAGTAGAAATATGAAGACAGAGATCCTGCGTCTGCTGCGGGAGAGCGAAGGATTCCTCTCCGGGCAGCAGCTGTGCAGCCGGTTCCAGGTATCCAGGGCGGCTGTGTGGAAAGTGATGGAACAGTTGAAGGACGAAGGGTATGAGATCCAGGCAGTCCGCAACAAGGGCTACCGGCTTGTGGGATCGCCGGATGTGCTCTCCAGGGAGGACCTGGAGAGCCGGATCAGCACCCGGTGGGCCGGACGCCATGTGGTATATTTTCCCCAGACCGATTCCACCAACCTGCAGGCAAAAGCCGCCGGAGAAGGGGGAAGCCCTCACGGGAGCCTTTTTGTGACAGACCGGCAGAGCGCCGGACGGGGACGCAGGGGAAGAGCCTGGGAGTCGCCGGAGGGAGAGAATATCTACATGACGCTGCTGCTGCGGCCGGAGTTTCCGCCGGAGCGGGCCTCCATGCTGACGCTGGTGATGGCCCTTGCCGCCGCGGAGGGGATTGAAACTGTCTGCGGCAGAGAAGTGGGGATCAAATGGCCCAACGACCTGGTGCTGAAAGGGAAGAAGATCTGCGGGATCCTGACGGAGATGAGCGCGGAGGTGGATTACATCCACTATGTGGTGATCGGCGTGGGGATCAACGTGAATCAGGAGACATTTCCGGAGGAGATCCGGGAGACGGCTACTTCCTTAAGATTGGAGACCGGGAAGAAGGTCATCCGGGGAGAGCTGATCACGGAGATCCTGAAGCGTTTTGAAGAGAATTATGAGATCTTTGCCGGGACCAGGGATCTGTCCGGCCTGCAGGAGGCTTACAGCAGAAGGCTTGTCAACCGGGACCGGGAGGTGAAGGTGCTGGACCCTGCGGGAGCCTATGAGGCCCATGCCCTGGGGATCGACGAGAGAGGCGAACTGATCGTCAGGACCCGGGAAGGTGAGACGAGGAAGGTTTTTGCCGGGGAAGTATCAGTCCGCGGCATTTACGGATATGTATAGAAGTCTGCCAGAGGACGGCGGACAGGGAGAGGATCATGTACGAAGATAAAGTAGTATTGTGCGGGGCGAACTCCTACGAGGAGAAATATTATCTGAATCCGGATTTTGCCCAGCTTCCGGACAATATCAAGGATGAACTGAAGATCATGTGCGTGCTCTACGTTCACGATGTGGGCGGGATCCTGACGCTGGTGTACGAGGAGAACGGGGAACTGTGCTTCGAGGTGACCAGCCAGGAGGGAGATCCCATGTTCGACGACATCGGGAGCGCGCTGAAGATCAAGCAGATCCAGAAGGAGAAACAGGAACTTCTCCAGGCGCTGCAGTTATATTACCGGGTATTTTTCCTGGGAGAGGAGATTGAATAAATGCTGTTAGTCATTGATGTGGGAAACACCAATATTACACTGGGAATCTTCCGGGGAGAGGAGCTTCTTGGCACTTTCCGGATGACCACCAAGCTGCCGCGGACTTCCGATGAATACGGGATCACCCTGCGGGAGCTGGTAGAGCGCCACGGGATCTCCAGCACGGAGATCAACGCGGTGATCGTGGCTTCCGTTGTGCCGGATGTGATGCATTCCCTGGGAAGCGCTATCATCAAATACTTTGGGATCAAGCCCATGGTGGTATCCGCCGGGATCAAGACAGGGATCAGTATCCAGATGGAGAACCCAAGACAGGTGGGATCCGACCGGATCGTGGACGCAGTGGCGGCTTACACTCTCCACGGGGGGCCGGTGATCGTCATCGACTTTGGAACCGCTACCACCTATGACCTGGTGGGACCGGGGGGCACCTTCGAGGCGGCTGTGACCGCGCCGGGGATCCGCACCTCCGCCCAGGCTATGTGGGGCCAGGCAGCCATGCTCCCGGCCATCGAGATCCGCACACCGGAATCCATTCTGGCCAAAGATACCGTCTCCGGCATGCAGGCCGGTCTGGTGTTCGGTCAGGTGGGACAGACCGAGTACATCGTCCAGAAGATCCGGGAGGCCTCCGGATACACGGACGCCAAAGTCATCGCCAGCGGCGGACTGGGGAAGATGATCGCCAAAGAGACGAAGGTCATCGATGTGTACGATTCCCAGCTGACGCTGAAAGGACTGCGGATTATTTATGAAAAGAATAAACGTTAATTATTTAACAGAGGACGTAGCAAAATGCAAAAAGGCTACGTCCTAAATTGACGTTTGGGGTGTACCAAAATGCAAGAAGGGGTGTACCAAAATGAACATCGGGAATGTGAAACTGGATAACCCGTACATCCTGGCGCCCATGGCCGGGGTGACGGATCTGCCGTTCCGGCTCCTGTGTAAGGAGCAGGGAGCGGGTCTTTTATGTATGGAGATGATCAGCGCGAAGGCGTTGATCTATGGAAACAGGAATACAGAGCAGCTGCTTGAGATCCACCCGGAGGAGTACCCGGTGTCCCTGCAGTTGTTTGGCTCGGATCCGGAGATCATGAGCGAGGCGGCCAAAAGGATCGAAGACCGTCCTTTCCAGATCCTGGACATCAATATGGGGTGTCCGGTGCCCAAAGTGGTGAAGAACGGAGAGGGTTCCGCGCTTATGAACGATCCGGGGCTGGTCCGCAGGATCGTGGAAAAGGTCTCCCGGGCGATCCAGAAGCCGGTGACGGTGAAGATCCGGAAAGGCTTTGACGACCAGCATGTGAATGCGGTGGAGATCGCCAGGATCGCAGAGGACGCAGGAGCGTCGGCGGTGGCGGTCCACGGGCGTACCCGGGAGCAGTATTACTCCGGGAAGGCGGACTGGGACATCATCCGCCAGGTGAAAGAGGCGGTGTCCATCCCGGTGATCGGAAACGGCGACGTGGTCTCCGGGGCGTCGGCCCTTGCCATGATGGAAGAGACCGGCTGCGACGGGGTGATGATCGGGCGGGGCGCCCAGGGCAACCCCTGGATCTTCTCTGATCTTCTGGAATATGAGCGCACCGGGAAGCTGCGGCTGCGGCCGGGGGCCGATGAGATCCGGGAAATGATGCTGCGCCATGCCCGCCTGCAGATCCGGTACAAGGGGGAATATCTGGGGATCCGGGAAATGCGCAAGCATGTGTCCTGGTATACCAAAGGGCTGCCAGGTTCTGCCAGGCTCAGGGAGGCCATCAACCAGGTGGAATCTTATGAGGAACTGGAACAGCTTCTGTTCGAAAAAATCCGGTGAAAGCAACATAAAAGAAGGCGGTCCTGCGTATACTGAATCAATACCTGAGGCAGGGCGGAACTACCGAAAAAAACATTGACATTGCAAAGGCCTTTCTGTATAATAATGAAATTATGAAAGTGCCTTTATTTTACGAAAATATTTCATAAAACCGGCGGGAAACAGGCAGCCGGGCGAAATGATATGAAAGTGGAAAAGAAAGGAAGCAGGACACATGGAAACGAAAAAGAGATTACTTACTTATGCAGGACTGAAGGCCCTGGAAGATGAGCTGGAGCACCTGAAGGTAGTAAAGAGAAAGGAAGTCGCCGGCAAGATCAAAGAGGCGAGAGAGCAGGGAGACCTGTCGGAGAACGCGGAATATGATGCGGCGAAGGACGAGCAGCGGGACATCGAGGCACGGATTGAAGAGCTGGAAGGAATTCTCAAGAACGCAGAAGTAGTCGTAGAAGACGAAGTTGATTTTGATAAAATTAATGTAGGCTGTACGGTAAAGGTACACGATGTGACCTTTGACGAGGATATGGAGTTCAAGATTGTAGGCTCCACAGAAGCCAACAGCCTGGAAGGCAAGATCTCCAATGAGTCCCCGGTAGGGCAGGCGCTGATGGGCAAGATGGCAGGCGACCTGGTAGACGTGGAGACCCAGGCCGGAGCAATGCAGTACAAGATCCTGGAGATCAGCCGTTCCATGTAAGGAGCGGTTTCAGAGACAAAAAACCGAACATCAGAAGAGATACGGACCCCTCAGCAGTATGAGGGGTTCCTTCGACAAAAGGAAGGAGAGAAGAACGTGGGCGAGCAGCACAAGAACGCACAGGAACCAGATTTGAATCAGTTGAGGAAGGTACGCCGGGAGAAGCTGGCGGAGTTGCAGGAGAACGGGAAGAATCCATTTACCATCACCAGCTATGACGTGACCTGCCATGCGGCGGACGTAAAGGAGCACTATGAGGAGATGGAAGGCAAACAGGTCTCCCTGGCAGGGCGTGTGATGCAGAAGCGTGTGATGGGCAAGGCCTCTTTCTGCAACATCCTGGACCAGACCGGCAATATCCAGTCCTATGTGGCAAGAGACAGTCTGGGAGAGGAAGCCTACAAAGAGTTTAAAAAGCTGGATATCGGCGACATCATCGGCCTGGAGGGCGAAGTGTTCAAGACCAAGACGGGAGAGATCTCCATCCATGCGGCGAAGATCACTCTTCTCTCCAAGAGCCTGCAGATCCTTCCGGAGAAATATCACGGCCTGACCAACACGGACGCGCGCTATCGCCAGAGATACGTGGATCTGATCATGAACCCGGAGGCAAGGGATACCTTTATCAAGCGTTCCCACATTATCAGTGCCATCCGGAGATACCTGGACGGGGAAGGATTCCTGGAAGTGGAGACCCCTATGCTGGTGAGCAACGCCGGCGGAGCTGCGGCGCGTCCCTTTGAGACCCATTTCAACGCCCTGGGAGAGGACTTTAAACTTCGGATCTCTCTGGAGTTATATCTGAAACGTCTGATCGTAGGCGGACTGGAGCGGGTCTATGAGATTGGCCGCGTCTTCCGCAACGAGGGACTGGACACCAGACACAATCCGGAATTTACCCTGATGGAGCTGTATCAGGCTTACACCGATTACCACGGCATGATGGACCTGACGGAGAATCTGTACCGCCATGTGGCGCAGGAGGTTCTGGGGACCACCAAGATCGTTTACAACGGGATCGAGATGGATCTGGGCAAGCCATTTGCCCGGATGACCATGATCGACGCGGTGAAGAAGTACGCAGGCGTGGACTGGAATGAGGTGGAGACACTGGAGCAGGCCAGAGCCCTTGCGAAAGAGCACAACGTAGAGTTTGAGGAGCGCCATAAGAAGGGAGATATCCTGAACCTGTTCTTCGAGGAGTTTGTAGAGGAACATCTGGTACAGCCTACCTTTATCATGGATCATCCCATTGAGATCTCTCCGCTGACCAAGAAGAAACCGGAGAACCCGGATTACGTAGAGCGGTTTGAGTTCTTCATGAACGGCTGGGAGATGGCCAATGCCTACTCCGAGCTTAACGACCCCATTGACCAGAGAGAGCGGTTCAAAGACCAGGAAGAGCAGCTGGCACAGGGAAATGCCGAGGCCAACACCACAGATGAGGACTTCCTGAACGCTCTGGAGATCGGTATGCCGCCGACAGGCGGAATCGGATTCGGCATTGACCGGATGTGTATGCTGCTCACCGACAGCGCAGCCATCCGCGACGTGCTCCTGTTCCCCACAATGAAGTCACAGGGCGCTGCAAAGAACGAGGCAAACAACGCAGCCCAGACCACGGTCCGGGCAGCAGAGGCGCCGGCAGTGAAGATCGACCTGTCCAAGGTAAAGGTTGAGCCGCTGTTTGAGGAGTTTGTTGATTTTGATACCTTCAGTAAGTCGGATTTCCGGGTTGTGAAGGTGAAAGAATGTGAGGCGGTCCCCAAGTCCAAGAAGCTTCTGAAGTTCCTTCTGGACGACGGATCCGGCGAGGACCGGGTGATCTTAAGCGGGATCCACGATTACTATGAGCCGGAGGAACTGGTGGGCAAGACCTGTATCGCCATCACCAACCTGCCGCCCAGGAAGATGATGGGCATTGATTCCTGCGGTATGCTGATCAGCGCCGTGTATGAGTACGACGGCCATGAGGGACTGAACCTTCTGATGGTGGATGACAGTATCCCGGCAGGGGCGAAGCTGTACTAAAAAATATATGAAGTGTTGGGCACTTTCTGAAAGAGAGTTTTCAGAAAGTGCCTTTTTTATCGGGAATCCAGTGCCAAACCCTTTCTGGAAAATATTACTTGCAGTTTTTTCCTTCCTGAAATGGTATAATGCGGAACGGTAGTGATACGGCCATTTTGCAAAAGAGAAAGGAATAAAGGGCAGATGAGAGGGATGAGAAGACGGGCTGTTTTTGTGCTTTTATTGTTGTCGTGTGTTCCCGCTATGCATGTAAGCGCGGAGGCAGGAAGCGGGCAGGCAGAGTACACGGTGGAATATATTGCGCGGGATCAGGGGACGGAGACCCTGCTGGCAAGGGATACTTACCGGGCACCAGCGGGAAGAAGGGTAAATGTTCCTCACAGGGATTTTGATCATTGTAAGAAAGAACCGGGGCAGGATATGACGATCCTGGTAACGGCAGATGGAAAAGGGACGAAGAAAATCTACTATACAAGGCTTTTTTATGACCGGGTTACATTTCAGACGGAGGGGACTTATATCCCACCTCTGTACGGCTGGGCGGGACAGGATATCCGCGACCAGATGGGGGAGGTGGAGGAACCGGTCCGGCAGGGATACATTTTCCAAGGATGGGATCAGGAGCTTCCGGAAGTGATGCCGGAAGGGGAGACGGTGCTGAACGCCCTTTGGGAGCCGGGGGAGAGCCAGTATACTGTGCTGCGGTGGATGGAGAACGCAGAGGACGAGGGATACACGCTGCTGGGGGAAACTGAGGTGCGGACGGCCAGAACAGGCAGCAGGGTTACGGCTTCCAGGGAGGATGTGGAGCGGGCCGGGGAGATGGCGGACTGGTTCCCGGATTCGGAATATTACGGGGATTACTATGGGTTTGACTATGCCCGCTGTGACGACACGGTGGTGACGGCGGATGGGAAAGCCGTTCTGAACCTGTATTATGACCGGGAGATCTGGACCATTCGTCTCCACGAGGAAGCGGCCCACGAATCAGATTCCAGTGATTCTCTGATCCCCAACGAAGAGGTCTGGTATACGGCGCAGGGGAAATACGGCGCGCCGCTGCCGGAAGATTTCCCCTCCTATGATGAGATGGAGAAGCATTACATGGAGAGGACACAGCACCAGGATATGGAATTCCTGGGAGTGCGGGATGAGTTTGAGGCCACCGGGCGCCATCTGGACAGCTTTTATTTCCAGGACCTGGCTCTTGGCAATCATACCTTCGATGCTTATCCCTGGCTAGAGCGGGATTCTTACACAGTTTACCTGACTTATTTTAAGGAGCGAAGTGACGGGACTTACCGGAAAGTCCGCCAGGAAAGTGTTCAGGTGGACAAGGATCCGACTGTGTACGGCGCGGAGGTTACGGTCCTGCACCCCAAGGGACTGACCTGTGAGGAGGGCTGGTATACTACCGGCGCTTCGCCGGAGGCCTGCGAACAGGGGAATCGTATCCCTATCAGCCCCCTTCAGATCCAGGCGGACGGGAAATGCGTGTTCCGTGGAGTGAGTTCTCACATTTACATTTATATGAAGCGGGACACCTTCCGGCTGGATTATGTGGACGTCAGCGATCAGGGGGAAAGCCGGGTTCTCTATACGGAAGAAGTGACCTACCGGGATGAGGTGACCCTGGCATATGTTCCGGAGAATGAAGCGGAGCATAAAAATCAGAAGTTTACCGGCTGGTATCTCAGTCCGGCGTTAACGTCCGCAGGCGAACCGCTTCAGGGGTTCCTTATGCCCTCGGATCACGTCCGTGTGTATGCCGGATGGACGCCGGCGGACCGGACGGTGAAGTTCGATGTGCAGGCGGATCCGGAGGAGGTGTCAAACATTCCAACTGAACAATCCGTCCGGGCCGGGAAATGTGCCCGGGAGCCGGAGACTCCTATCCGGGACGGATACATTTTCCTGGGATGGTTCGAAAAACCTTCCGGCGGGGAGGATACAAGGACTGCGTGGGACTTTGGAAAGCCGGTGGAGGAGGATCTGACCTTGTATGCAGGCTGGATCCCGGAGGAGGATACAGAATACACCATACGCCATGTGGAAGATGAAAGCGGCAGTTTGTTTTATGAGGAAAGAGGAACCGGAACCAGAGGAGATCGGATCATCGTACAGCCTCTGGATCCCTGGGACCCGGCATATCCCGCAGACAGGGAACCGGAAGCAGATCAGCAGCAGATGGTCAGGCTGGTGAAAGAAGAAGGCGGGAATGTCTACACCATCCGATATAGGGAGAGAAAGGCGGCTGTTTTGCCGGATAGCTCGAATAACCCGAATGGCTCGGGAGAGGCTCCTGACACCGGCGACCGGGCGCAGGCTGCCGGGTGGTTTGTTATGGCGGCAATGGGCCTTGGCGGGCTGGTGTTGGCAGGGAAAAGCCGGCTGAAAAATTGACTTTTCTTCTCCTGGTTGCTATAATACACATACCCCTAATGGTATGGAGGATGGATTATGAAACAATGTATGGACGCCCCGAACCTGCACCGCAGGCTTGCGAAGATCATCGGACAGGTGCAGGCCATTGACCGGATGATCGATGAAGATGTTCCCTGCGAGGATGTTCTCTCTCAGATCAACGCTGCGAAATCCGCGCTCAATAAGGCAGGACAGGTTGTTCTGGAAGGACATATCAAACATTGTGTGCGGGATGGGATCGAACACGGCAACGCAGACGAGACCATTGAGAAATTTACCAAAGCGGTGGAACGCTTTGCCAATATGCAGTAAAAGCACGGGTATGAAAACCAAAGTGCCACAACCCTTGTTATTGAAGGGTTGTGGCACGTAGTGTTTTTTTAGGCCAGCGCCGCACCCAGTGCGCGGCACGCAGATAAGGCCTCCTCGTCCGGAGTTTCGTTGCAGATCACGCTGTCGCTGGCAAGGTTGGCTCCGTCCTGACTGCAGCGTTCCTCCCAGTTGCGCATCCATTCTCCGTCGCCCCAGCCAAAGGAACCAAACAAGGCGATGGTTTTCCCCTGCAGGTTTCCCTCGCAGGCGGTGAACATGGGTTCAAACTCGCTTTCCTCCAGTTGTTCCGCTCCCATAGAAGGGCAGCCAAAGGCGATGGCGTCGTAGCTGCCCACCTGATCTGCAGAAAAATCGGCGGCAGTGATAAGGGTCACATCCGCATCCTTTTCCCTTGCGCCTTCCGCTACGGCAGCGGCCATAGCTTCCGTGTTGCCGGTACCACTCCAATAAACAACTGCAATTTTACTCATAAGATAAACTTCCTTTCTGTTTTTTATCGCGGAAACATCAGTCAGCTACTGTAAGCTGCTCGATGGATTTCCTCTGTTTCCATTGTTGAAAATAAATTTTGCTGCATAGATCATATTTTTCAAAAGTGCTCTTTGATTCCTGTTCATTTCCATACACCTTCCAGCAGCCCCGACACTTATGGTTGCAGGCGTTGTTGTCGATGAATCCCAGAACGTCATTTGGCGGATAACTTAAAAACAGGCCGATCTCGTGGGGGAATTCTTCCGCAGACTGGAGACGGTGGATCAAGTGCATCACACAGGCATTGAGATTTTCCGGTGTGTAACCGTAGCGTAGCAGAAGTTCCCTGGCCTGACGATCTGTAAGATCATTTTCTAACGCATGGGGGCGGTAGACATAGATCAGGGCGCGGTCCTGGCCCACTTTGAGAGGCAGAATACGTATTCCCCTGGGCACCAGTTTTTTGTTTAAGCTGGATATCGATTTTGTCAGTTCCTTCCTGCAGGGGCAAACACAGGAAAACAGATTCCCGGTCTTGATCCCAGCCAGGGTAGGAGCGCAGTGACGAATGAGCAAATCTTCGGACATGAGCCTCTCCCCTTTGTGAAATGTGAAATGGCAGCATCTTCTTCATAACAGGTTAGTCATGACTAACCTGTTGGTAAAAAAATAAATACTTTCTAGGAGAAATATAATATCAAAGAGATTAGTTGCAACTAACTGATGCTGATTATAATGCCTTATAGAGGAATTGTCAAGTCGTTTCTCTTTGAAATAAGGCGGCCGGAGTGAATATTTATAGACTCCGGCCGCATAGGAGTAGAGATATGTTATTTCAGCCGCCACCCGGCGCTCTGTCTCTGCAGTTCCACCATATGGCGGAAGAGGCCGCTTTGTTTCATCAGTTCCGAAGGAGTACCCTGTTCTGTCACCCTGCCCTCAGAGAGGACAACAATCTTGTCCGCCGCCTCCACGGTGCGCATCCGGTGGGCGATGACCAGAACAGTCTTGTCCTGGAGGAGGCGGGAGAGGGCTTCCTGAACAGCGCTCTCGTTTTCTACGTCCAGGCTGGCTGTTGCCTCATCCAGAAGGATGACCGGCGCATCTTTCAGAAGCGCGCGGGCGATGGAGATCCGCTGGCGCTCGCCGCCGGAGAGGGTGGAGCCGTTCTCGCCGATCATGGTCTGATAGCCCTGGGGCAGTTCCCGGATAAATTCATCGCACCGGGCGGCTCTGGCGGCTGCGATCACTTCCTCGTCCGAAGCGCCCCGGCGGCCGAGACGGATATTTTCCATCACGGTATCCCGGAAAAGCACCACATCCTGGAATACCATAGAGTAGGAGCGAAGGAGCGTTTCCGGGTCCACCGTGGATACGTCCGTTCCGCCTAAGAGAACTTTCCCGCCTGTAACGTCCCAGAACCGGGCCGCCAATTTGCAGGCAGTGGATTTCCCACCGCCGGAGGGGCCGATCAGGGCGGTCACTTCTCCCTGCTTTGCCGTGAAGCTCACATCCTCAAGTACGCCGTCCCCCTCCCGGTAGGCGAAGGAGACATGGTCAAAGGTGATGTCATAGTTCTCCGGTGTAAATTCTTCTGTTCCCTCCTGCACCGGCTGTTCCAGAATGGAGCGCATCCGCTCGATCTGCAGTTTGGCGTTGAAGGTGGCGGCGATATTCTGGAGCACAAGCCCCAGCGGGTCGTACAGCCTGGCGGCAGCAAAGAGGAACCCGAGGAAATAGAGGAAAGAAAGTTTTCCGGCCGCCAGAAGAGCTCCGCCGGTCAGGATGGTGGTTGCCAGACCCAGCCGGAGAAACGCCTGGGCGGAGCATACGAACACGCCGGTTGCCAGCTCCGAGTGGATGGAGCCTTTCTCCATGGCTGCAAGATTCTTCTCCAGTTTTTCCATGTACGCGTCCTGCCGGCTGCATGCCTTGATATCCCGGATGGTTTCCAGTCCTTCCTGGATACAGTCGGCGACTGCCCGTTTATTTAAAATATTCTTTGTGCCGAAGGAATCCTGGATCTTCCTGCTCCCTGCCGTCAGAAGGACCGCAGCAGGCACGACCCACAATATAGCCAGCGCCATCCGCCAGTCGCAAACGAACATGGCGACGCCGATCACCAGCGTGGAGAAGACGGACGCAAAGAGCTGCGGCACGTAGTGGGAGAACATCTGGTCCAGACTGGAGCAGTCTGCGATCATGGTGGAGGTCAGGTCGCTTAAGTCCCGGTTTCCGAAAAAGCTTAAGGGAAGCCGCCTCAGGGTTTCCGCCAGGCTTACCCGCCGGCTGGCGCTCTCTTTATAAGTGGCCAGATACAGGGAAGCATACTGGAACCAGTGGAGGACAAACAAAAGGACCAGGACCGCCAGGGCAAAGCCTGTGTAGATCCAGAAGCCCTCCACGGGACTGCCGCCGGTTTCCATGGCATCCAAAAGGTGCTGTGCCGTAAACAGTACGGCTCCTACCGGAAGCATCAGGCTTAAGTTGCACACAAAACACCAGATGACGGCTTTTACAAGATCTTTTGCTCCTTTCTCACTGAGCGCGAATACGTGCTGTAATTTTTTTGTCATACTGTCTTTTCCCCCTTTCCGCTTTTTGGAGCTGTCCGCCCGACTTTCCACCGGGCGCTGCGCTGATAGTCCTCCCACATGGCGGCGTACACGCCGTGCTGTGCAAGCAGGCTCTCATGGCTGCCCTGTTCTGCGATCTTCCCGCCGCTTAAGACGATGATGTGGTCCGCATCCTGCACGGTGGACAGCCGGTGGGCGATCATCAATACAGTTTTATTCCGGATCAGCGCTTCAAACGCCTTCTGGATCTGGTGTTCATTTTCCGGGTCGGCAAAAGCGGTTGCCTCGTCCAGCACCACGATGGGCGCGTCTTTTAAAATGGCGCGGGCAAGAGCGATCCGCTGCTGCTCGCCGCCGGAGAGGTACACGCCCCTGGCGCCCAAAACGGTGTCCAGACCATGAGGGAGTTTTTCCAGAATGTCATCGCACTGGGCAGCGTGTGCGGCGGACAGGACTTCCTCTCTGGAAGCGTCCGGCCGGGCTGCCCGGATATTTTCCAGAAGGCTCTCCTTAAACAGCCGGGTATCCTGAAACACAAAGGCTGTCTGTTTCATCAGGTCTTCCGTATCCATTTCTTTGACATTGACGCCCCCGATGGAGACGGCGCCGCTGTCTGCATCCCAGAAGCGGGGGATCAGGCTGGCTACTGTCGTCTTGCCTCCCCCGGAGGGCCCTACCAGCGCCGTCACCTGACCGGGCCGGACAGCAAACGATACGTCGGAAAGAGCCGGGTGGTCCGCGCCGGGGTAGGTAAAGGTCACATGGTCAAAGGATACAGCGGCGTCTGCCGGCTGTTTCTCTATGTCTGTGTTTTCCATCGGTTCCTGGCTCAGGATCTCATCCAGGCGTCCCACGGCTTCATCCGCCTCCATGACAGCCTCGCTCATGTACATGATGCGGTTGATCATCTGGCCGCAGGCAGGAGCGAACAGGGCATAGAAGATAAAGTTGACAAGCACCGCGCGCACGTCCCCGCCGGAGGCCAGCAGCAGCGCCGCCGGGATCAGCAGGGCGAAAGCTCCGTTGATAAATGTCAGGAAACAGGTCTGGCCCACACGGCAGCTCATGGCGTACTGGCTGGCCAGGTCGCTGTAGTCCCTGATGGCCGCATAGAAAGCTTTGAAAGAGTACACGGTCTGCTGGAACATTTTTACCACGGGGATGCCCCGGACATATTCCACGGCCTCACCGCTCATGCGCTCGATCTCCTTCTGATAGCGGTGGAAAAAGCCGGCGTTCTTTCCGCCCATCATCAGGCACATGGACAGCAGCGCCAGCACCATGGTGAGCAGGCACAGAAGCCCCATTTTCCAGTCAAAGAGGAAGAGCATCAGGACGGCGGCAATAGGAGTGACGATCGTTCCTGCCAGGTCAGGCAGCTTGTGGGCCAGCAGATCCTCCGTGAGACCGGCATTGTCATCGATCAGTTTCCTGAGCCGTCCGGACTGACTGCCTGTGAAAAATCCAAGCGGCAGCTTCAGAACGTGCGCCATGGCAGAGCGCCGGATATTCCGGGCCGTGCGGAAGGCTGCGATATGAGTGGACATGAGCGCCGCAAAATATAGAACGATGCTGCCGACTGCGGTCCATACCGCCGTCCAGCCCCAGCGGGCAGAGCCGGATACTCCGGTGAGCGCGGGCCAGGTTTCCAGGACGTCCCTTGCCGCAAGCCATACGCACACATAGGGGATCAGCCCCAGTACTGCGGACAGGGCGGAGAGGATACAGCCCAGCAGGGTGAGATTTCTGTGCCCGCCCGCATAACCCAGGATGCGGGCAAGGCTGCTTTGCTTTTTCTGCTTCAAATGATTACCTCCCTTTTGCTTAAAATATGTATCATGAAGTTAGAAATGACTAACCATCATGCAAAAAAGATGGGGGCTACGGCCCCATCAGTTTCAGCCATCCGGCTGTATAAAAGTCCCTGAGCTGGTCTACATAGCGCAGGGCCCTGCCTTCCGGCATATCGTGGATCACGATCTCAAAGATCCCGTTAAACATGCCGCTGGCAATGATATGGCACATCTGTTCATCCAGCTCGGGGATCTCCTGCCCGAGGCGGCGGAGGACGTCCATGTATTTCAGTGTATATTCCACTTCCACCTCAACCATGTTATGGACAAAATGTTCATAGCTGGTGCCTTCTGACCGGCAAAGCAGCAGCTTTACCGGTTCCCGGTGCCGGCAGATATAATCCACCATCCAGTGGACGCAGTCCGAGGATTCTACGCCCATGTGATCCGGCTGTTGTTCTTCGGGCAGTTCCGCGAAGGAAGTCTGGGCTTCCATAAACCTGCCCATAAGGGCGGCGGCATGGGGTTCCACGATGGAAGCGAACAGGGCTTCTTTGCTGGAAAAGTAGCCGTAGAAGGCCCCGGTGGTAACTCCTGCGTTTTTCACGATCTGGCGCAGGGAAGCGCCCAGGAATCCCTTCTCTGAAAATTCGTCCAATGCGGCCTGCTGGATCCGCTCTAATGTAGATAATGTGTTTTCATCCATGGCAATCTCCATATAACAGTGATATATAACAATGTTATATTATGGAAATATCCAGCTGCTGTCAAGTGGGTTTCAGGGATTATATGCGATAGTGAGAAGTTTTATCGACAAGGCCGATTAGCTTTGACTACCCCGGGAGAGTGTTGCTATGCTGATATAGTATTCTTATTGTAATCTAGTAAAACAGAAGGAAGTGATGACGTGTGAAACAGCACAGATTCTGGGCATGGGCTGCCGTGTTCTGTTTCATAATGGTATTTTATACCGGATACAGACACAAGTGATCAGCCGGCGGCAGAGCAGTAAAAAGTATTATCAGGAGGTAGAAGTATATGTTCAGTGAGTCATTGATGAAAAAGATCGGAATATTTGCAGGAGGAGTTCTCTTCGGGACAGCCGGGGTAAAGCTCTTATCCAGCAAAGATGCCAAGAAGGTTTACACAGAGTGTACGGCAGCGGCGCTGCGCGCAAAGGACTGTGTGATGAAAACGGTTACGAACGTACAGGAAAATGCGGAGGATATCCTTGCGGAAGCCCAGCAGATCAATGAAGAGAGGGCGGCGCAGGAAGCGGCGGCTGTGCAGGAGACAGAGGAAGACGGTGCGGATCCTTCCGAAGAAGGAACGATGTAACCGCCCATGAAATTTATCATAAAGCATGAGATCAGGGGCCGTCTCCGCATCCATGTCGTTCAGGAGAAAATGACATGTGCGGAGGCGGATACTCTTTTCTGGTACCTGGACAGGCAAAGCAATATAACGGATGTGAAAGTGTATGAGCGCACCGCAGACGCTGTCATCTGTTATACAGGGGAGCGCGACGCGCTGCTCCGTCTGCTGAAGAACTTCCGGTATGAAGATGTAACCGTGCCGGAGACTGTTGTCCGCAATTCCGGAAGGGAGCTGAACACATCCTATAAGGAAAAACTGATCGCGAAAGTGCTGCTGCACTACGGAGGAAGGCTTCTGGTGCCTGCGACCCTGCGCGCAGGGATCGTGACACTTAAGTCGCTGAGATATCTTGCGGCGGGGCTGCGCTGCATCCGGGAGAGGAAGATCGAAGTCCCGCTTCTGGATGCGACTGCCATCGGGGTCTCCGTCCTTCGGCGGGACTTTAATACCGCCGGTACGGTCATGTTCCTTTTGGGAGTGGGAGAACTCCTGGAAGAGTGGACCCATAAAAAATCCGTGGGAGACCTGGCGCGGAGCATGTCCCTGAACATTAAAAAAGTCTGGCTGAAACGGGACGGGCAGGAGATCCTGGTAAAGGCGGATCAGATCCGAAAGGGCGACATAGTGACCGTACATATGGGAAATGTGATTCCCTTTGACGGAGAGGTGTCCGGCGGGGAAGGCATGGTAAACCAGGTCTCCCTTACAGGGGAGGCCATGCCCGTGCGCAGGGTGCCAGGGCAGTCCGTCTATGCGGGAACCGTGGTGGAGGAAGGCGAACTGGACGTCCGGGTAAAGGCGGTTTCCGGCTCCACCAGATTTGAAAAGATCGTGGCCATGATCGAAGATTCGGAGAAGCTGAAGTCTTCCATGGAGAGCAGGGCAGAGCATCTGGCCGATCGGCTGGTGCCGTACACTCTGCTTGGCACGGCGGTAGCCGGGCTCCTGACTAGAAATGTGACAAAGGCGTTGTCCGTGCTTATGGTAGACTTTTCCTGCGCCCTGAAGCTTGCCATGCCCCTGACTGTGCTGTCGGCGATCCGGGAGGCCGGCGGGTACGGGATCACTGTAAAAGGCGGGAAATTCCTGGAAGCAGTGGCGGAAGCGGACACCGTAGTCTTTGATAAGACCGGGACGCTCACAAAGGCGAAGCCCATGGTGAAAGAAGTGATCCCGTTCGGGGATGAACCGGAGGAAGAATGTCTGCGGATCGCAGCGTGCCTGGAGGAACATTTCCCCCATTCCATGGCAAAGGCCGTGGTGGATGCTGCGAAGAAGCGGCGGCTTGCCCATGAGGAAATGCATTCGAAAGTGGAGTATGTGGTGGCGCATGGGATCTCCTCGTATATTGACGGGAAAAAAGTGGTGATCGGAAGCAGTCATTTTGTATTTGAAGACGAAGGCTGCACAGTCCGCCCGGAATGCCGGGAGAGATTTGAGGCGCTGCCGGAAGAGTACTCCCACCTGTATCTTGCCATTGAAAAGGAACTTGTCGCGGTGATCTGTATCGAAGATCCGCTGCGGGAAGAGGCGGCGGATATGATCCGGGCGCTGAGAGCGGAAGGGGTACAGAAAACAGTCATGATGACCGGGGACAGTGAGAAGACCGCTGCTGCTGTCGCCCGCCGGGTCGGCGTGGACGAGTATTACGCGGAGGTGCTGCCGGAAGAAAAGGCAGGATTTGTGGAGCGGGAGAAAGCGCAGGGACACAAGGTCATCATGATCGGGGACGGGATCAACGATTCGCCGGCTCTGTCTGCCGCCGACGCGGGCATTGCCATCAGCGACGGCGCGGAACTTGCAAGGGAGATCGCCGACATCACCATTGCGGCGGAAGATCTGGCGGAACTGGTCGTGCTGAAGCGTCTTGCAAACGGGATGACAAAGCGGATCGGGAAAAATTATCACCAGATCATCGGGATCAACGCAGGACTGATCGTATCTGGCATTGCCGGCGTGCTCCAGCCGACGACTTCGGCGCTGCTCCACAACACATCCACCCTGTTGATCAGCTTAAGGAGCATGAGAAATCTTTTGACAGACAGAAACGAATAAGAATGATGCAAAGAAGGAGACTCGCAGTATGTGCGGTCTCCTTTTAAAAATCATAAAAGAAAATATTCTAAAATAGTTATTGATTTCCAACGGGAGTTAGTTTAAACTAATTTACAAAGAAATCAAACGATATAGATTATCAATATCAATATTAAGCATTTCACAGGTATAAGGTGGGAAGCGCCGTGAGTCAGAAAGATGAGATTATTGAACGGCTGAAAGAAAAAGGGTGCCGAATTACAAAGCAGAGGAAGATCCTGATCGATATTATCCTGGAGAATGATTGCGCAAGCTGCAAAGAGATCTTTTATAAAGCTTCACAGGAAGATGCCAGGATCGGAGTGGCGACGGTCTACCGCATGATCAATGCGTTGGAAGAAATCGGCGCGATCAGCAGAAAAAACATGTACCGGATTGAATCTGGAGAAAGCTGTTGCGGCGAGGGCGGATGCGAGATCATCCTGGAGGATGATACTGTTTTCAGGATGCCAAAGGAAAAACTGGATCAGATTGTCCGGGATGGCATCAGACGGCGCGGTTATCTGAGAGATGGAAAGAAAATATTGAGGATTGTTTACCACGATGGATAATCACGGAATGTGAAATAATCTGAAACGGGAGAATAAAGGATATGGAGATAAACGGGAGGAAACAGGAGCCGGTCAGGCTCGGCACACATGGGGAAAATTATGGGAATTGGATGTCCGCGCCGGTCTTTTATATGGTGGGTGCGCTGGTTGTCCTCATGGCAGCCTTATGTGTCATATCGCATTTTATTCCCGGTATGCGGCTGCTCGGAGTCCTGGCGCTGATTGCTGCAGCGGCAGTGCTGATCCTGCTTGGCTGGATCACCTGGATCCGGCGGCAGTATGCCTTTGGCGGGGGCGGCATGATGGAGCAGGTTCATAAGGTTCTTCTGTCTCACCTGGATTACGACGGGAAGGGGACGCTTCTGGAGGTGGGATGCGGATCAGGCGCACTCTCCATTCGGGCGGCGCTTTCCTGGCCGGAGGCGGAAGTGACCGGTATTGATTACTGGGGCGCGGTCTACAATTACAGCCGGGCTATGTGCGAGAGTAATGCCCGGAGCGAGGGCGTATCCGAACAGTGCCGGTTCCTTCACGGCGACGCCCGGAAGCTGGACTTTCCAGATGAAACTTTTGACGCTGTGGTGAGCAACTATGTCTACCATAATATTAACGGCTCAGACAAGCAGGAGCTTCTTTTAGAAAGCCTGCGTGTGCTGAAAAAAGGAGGCGTGTTTGCCCTTAACGACGACATGAAGCCGCGGATGTATGGGGATATGGAAGCGTTTGCAGAAAACCTGCGCAAAATGGGATATCAGGAGGTGCGGATCATCGATACGGCCCAGGAGGCCTTCGGTTCCCATCAACGCGCAGCATTGATGATGTTGGGAGATTCCCGGCTGCTGACAGGTCGGAAATAGGTCTGCTGATCAAAAAAGAAAGAAGGATTTTACAGATTATTTTTGAGACAGATGAAAGTCTGTCTTTTTTTCGTTGCGTGCCTTGACGTACTATACCCATATGGGTATAATGGAGACAAATATAGGCATACCCCTATGGGTATAGAAAAGAGGTACCACTATGAAAAAAGATATTACATTTCTTGTGTTGGGAGGCGTTTCCCTTATCATCAGTCTTTTTGACCTGGTGCCGCTTCCTTTTGACGCCGCCTGGATCGCCATCATTTTCTGTGGCGTTCCCATTATCATGGAGGCCGTGACAGGGCTGGTTACCGCCTTTGACATCAAGGCAGATGTGCTGGTGTCGCTGGCCCTGATCGCTTCCGTCTGTATCGGAGAAGATTTTGCGGCAGGAGAGGTTGCCTTCATCATGCAGCTGGGAGCATTGCTGGAGGATCTGACTGTGGCGAAAGCAAGAGCCGGGATCGAAAGACTTGTACATCTTACGCCCCAGACTGCAAGAGTGATCCGGGACGGCCGGGAGCAGGTGATCCCTGCCGGGGAGGTAAAGGTGGGAGACAGGATCCGTGTCTTGCCCGGGGAAACCATAGCGGTTGACGGGGAGATCCTTTCAGGTCAGACTTCCATTAATCAAGCGGTTATGACAGGGGAATCGCTTCCGGTAGATAAAGCGCCGGGAGATCCGGTGTCTTCGGGGACGGTGAACCAGTTTGGCGCTTTTGAAATGAAAGCCACAAAGGTTGGCGAAGACAGTTCCATCCAGCGGATGATCCGGCTGGTGCAGTCTGCCGACGCAGGGAAAGCCAGGATCGTAGGGCTTGCAGACAGATGGGCCACCTGGATCGTTGTCATTGCTCTCTCTGCCGCAGGGATTACCTGGATCGCTACCGGGGAGATCATCCGGGCGGTTACCATTCTTGTTGTGTTTTGCCCCTGCGCGCTGGTGCTGGCCACGCCCACGGCGATCATGGCGGCTATCGGCAACGCCACGAAACATGGCTTCCTGGTGCGGGAAGGGGACGCGTTGGAGCGGCTTTCGGCAGTGGCAAAGATCACCTTTGACAAAACGGGCACCCTCACCTATGGCGCGCCGGAAGTGACGGCAGTGAAGTCTGTGTCGGATTACAGGGAGGAGGAAATCTATTCCTTTGCCGCCGGAGCCGAGCAGTTGAGTGAACATCCTCTTGGGAAGGCGGTAGTCCGCTGTTATGGCAGGAAGCCTCCAGTCTGCGAAGACTTCCGAATGCGTCCTGGAGAGGGGGTAACCGCAACTGTCAGCGGAAAAGTTGTGAAAGCGGGCAATCTAAAACTTCTGAAGGGAATGACTATTTCCAGAGAGCTTGCCGCCGGGGCGGGCAGACATCTCAATGAGGGAAGCACCGTAATCTATGTGGCTGTTGACGACAGGCCTGCGGGATATCTTGTCCTCTCTGATACGGTAAGAGAAGAAAGTAAGGATATGATCGCGAAACTGGACCGCATTGGCGTTCAGCCGGTTCTTCTGACCGGCGATCACAAAAATGCCGCTGATGCCATTGCCAGTCAGCTTGGGATCCGGGAGGTGCATGCAGGCTGTCTGCCGGAAGATAAGCTGAATCATATCGGCGCTTATCAGGAAAGGGGGGAGGCGGTCTGCATGATCGGCGATGGGATCAATGACGCTCCAGCCCTGAAAAAGGCTGATGTAGGTATTGCGATGGGCGGTGTAGGAAGCGATATTGCGGTGGATGCCGCAGATATCGCCCTTGTGGATGATGAGATCCGGGAGCTGCCCCATCTTCTGTCTCTTTCCAGGAGAATGATGACCACCATCAAGGTAAATCTGACCTTCTCCATGACTCTTAATTTCCTTGCCATTGCCCTTGCCATTACAGGACTTTTAGGACCGGTGATCGGGGCGCTGGTGCATAATGCGGGCTCGGTGCTGGTGATCATCAATTCGGCGCTTTTGCTGAACTGGAAGAAGTCATAGATTAAAAAACACTACTATAATTTAGTAGTGTTTTTATTATATATCCCTTGATTTTAGTACCATTTATGATACGCTAACAAAAGAAATCCGGAAAAACAGGAAAGGAAGCAAACCGTCATGAAGATCCTCTTATCACCGGCAAAGAAAATGAATGTGAATACGGACGACCTGGCGCCAGAGGGCCTGCCGGTTTTTATGGAGCAGACAGAAGAGATCCTTCAGTTCCTGCAGGGCTTGTCCTATGGGGAGGCGAAGAAGCTGTGGGCCTGCAACGACAGGATCGCAGAGCAGAATTATGACAGGCTGAAACACATGGATCTCTGTCACGGGCTGACTCCGGCCATCCTCTCCTATGAAGGGATCGCATATCAGTATATGGCGCCCGCCGTATTCGAGTCCGGGCAGCTTCAGTATGTGCAGGAACATCTGCGGATCCTGTCGGCATTTTACGGCGTGGTGAAACCGCTGGACGGTGTGACGCCCTACCGCCTGGAAATGCAGACCAGGGCAAAGATCGGCGGAAAGAAGGATCTGTATGAGTACTGGGGCGGGCACCTGTACCGGGAGGTCCTGGACGAGAGCCGGATCCTCATCAATCTGGCGTCAAAAGAATATTCCCGCTGTGTTGAGAAATATCTGCAGCCGGAGGATGTGTATATCACCTGCGTCTTCGGTGAATTTTCCGGGGAGAAGATCGTGCAGAAAGGCGTGTATGCCAAGATGGCCAGAGGCGAGATGGTGCGGTATATGGCGGAGAACCGGATCCAGGACCCGGAGGAGATGAAACGGTTTGACCGATTGGGATATACATATCGGGAGGAGTTGTCTGACGAGAGGACATTTATATTTATCAAAGGATAGATGTTCGTATTCAATAATAGGATATCCGAAAATGTCAAGACATCTTGACATTTTTCTGCTCCTTTGTTATTGTGAAAATGTAAAAAGTGTTTTACATTTTGGAGTGGAAAAGGAGTGAATGGATATGAGAAATACAGCAACGATCTTGATGTGGACTTTCTTGATTTTTCTGTTAGCGCTGGTCATAGATGTTGTGGAGTCCGTTGTCAGAGCCGAAGCTATGCTGATCAATCCGTTCGTTAAACTCAGTGTTACGGCAATGGTTTATTTCCTGACTCTTTTATTTTACAGAAAAAGGTACGGCGATTGATATGGAAAATATAATCAGAAGCAGGCGGAAAGATCTGAGACTGTCGCAGGAGGAACTGGCAAAAAAATGCGGGGTTTCCCGGCAAACCGTAAATGCGATTGAAAATAATAAATATGATCCTACACTGGCGCTGGCCTTCCGCCTTGCCAGGGAGCTGAAACTTACCGTGGATGAATTGTTCCTGCCTTCATAGGGGAATGGAAAGGAAGCGGACTTGAAAAAATCATCAGTGGATATGAGTTCCAGATAAATTATGATGGCACTCAAGATGACACTCAAGGTGGCACTCAAGAATAGTTGAAAAGCCGTATAACGTTTACTAATATTGACGAAATAATAATAATTGTACACAATAGTAAACATTATAAAATTGGTGGATGAAATGAAAATGGCAGTATCCATCCGGGAATCCTTGTATTTAACCCCTGGTTCATTTTTTCAACCATTCATTTAACAACGGCGTTATTGTTCCTTATATTCCACTCTGCTATCATGAGAGTAGAAATACAAGGAGGTGTCCGTTATGAAAATCAATGAGATCATTCGGGAGAAGAGAAAAGCCTTATCTTTGACGCAGGAGCAGATTGCAGATTTTTTAGGGGTATCCACACCGGCTGTCAGTAAGTGGGAGAAAGGCGCTGCGTATCCGGATATTACCCTTCTGCCGGCTCTGGCGCGTCTGCTGAAAACCGATCTGAACACGCTGCTTTCTTTCCAGGAGGATCTGACCGATATAGAGATTGAAAATTTTGTCAATGACCTCGATAAGACGGTTCAGGAGCAGGGCTATGAGGCCGCTTTTCAGAAGGCATTGGACAAAATACGGGAATATCCTACTTGCGATAGACTGATCTATTCGGCGATTCTATATTTGGAGGGAGCGCTTGCTCTTTATAACGTATCTTCCGGTGAGCGCTATCAGGAAGTATATGAAACATTTTACAGGCGTTTGGTTGCAAGTGAAATTCCAGAGATCCGGGATACCGCAACCAGTATGTTGATCTCCTATGCGCGCAACCGGGGAGATTTTGCAAAGGCAGAGGAACTGATCAATGCCCTGCCGTTTTCAGCGATAGATAAAGAGGAACAGTTAGGGATCCTTTATCAGCGCCAGGAACGATATCAGGACGCGGAAAAAATCTGGGAGCATCGCGTCATAAAAGGTGTGGCTGAGCTTCAAAGGGATCTGATCAATATGCTGGAAATCGCATTACATGAAAAACGGGAGAAGGACGCAGAATTTCTGGCAGATTTGCAGGAATCTCTGAACCGTCAGTTTTATTTCCCGGAATGGATGTGCTACAACGCTCATCTGCAGCTTGCTCTGGTAAAAAAAGATAAAGACGAGAGTCTGTCGATCCTTCAGAAAATGCTGCCGTCCATGAAAAAAGAGTGGAAGATACAACATTCCCCCTTATATCGTAATGCAGATGGCAATGATTCCACCTGGCTTTCAGGCAGGCTGGCGAAAACATTTGCCGATGAGATAGCAAATAACGAAGAATACGCATTTCTTCGGGAAGGTTCGGAACTGGAAGAACTGCTGGCGCAATTGGAAGACTTATAATTTCGTATGATCAGAAGAGGAGTAACCTATGCAGACCATTCTCATCATTGAAGACGACGCGGCTCTGGCTTCGGGCCTTTGCCGGGCGCTGAAACGTGAAGACCGTACACTGCAAAGCTGCGGGAAGATCCGGGAAGCCCGCCGGTTCCTTAGGGAGGCACAGCCGGACCTGGTGATCCTGGACGTGAACCTGCCGGACGGAAGCGGCTTTGATTTCCTGGGGGAAATCAAAGGGAAGGGGACGGTTCCGGTCATCCTTCTTACAGCCAACGACATGGAGACAGACATCGTGGCGGGGCTGGAGGCGGGAGCCGACGACTACATCACCAAGCCCTTCAGCCTGGCTGTGCTGCGGGCCCGGGTCAATACGCAGCTGAGGCGGAAAAAGGAGACGGAAAGCCAGCCGGAGGCCCGGTGGGAATCCGGCAGATACCGGTTCCTCTTTGACCGGATGGAGTATCTGGTGGAGGGGACTCCGGTGGAACTAAGTAAAAATGAGCAGAAGCTGCTCCGGATCCTGGTGGAGAACGAGGGCCGGATCGTAAAGCGGGAGACGCTGATCGACCGGATCTGGACCGACGGCGCGGAGTATGTGGACGAGAACGCCCTGTCCGTTACGGTGAAACGGCTGCGGGACAAGCTGGCGGCAGGGGAGTGGATCGAGACGGTCTACGGGACCGGATACCGGTGGGTGAAGCAGCATGGATAGAGGAATGATGATCCTGGCGGCAGCCTGCATTCTGGGCAGCGTCCTGCTTGCCATATATTCGTACCGAAAAGAGAGACGGACCGCGGAGCGGCTCCGGCGGATGCTGGAGGCGGCAAGGAGCGGGCAGTTCCGCGAGACCGGGTTTGACGAGAGCGTGTGTTCCGCGCTGGAAAGCGAGATGGCGGATTACTTGAGCGCCGTAGAGCGATCCAGAGAGGCGGCCGCGGCGGAGAAGGAGAAGATTAAGACCCTGATCGCGGACATTTCTCACCAGACGAAGACGCCCATTGCCAATCTGCTGCTCTATACGGAGCTTCTGGAAGAGCGGGAGCTAAGTCCGGAGAACCGGGAGTATCTGACCGCCCTCGGGAAGCAGGCGGAGAAACTGCATTTCCTGATCGGGGCGCTGATCAAAATGTCCCGGCTGGAGACCGGGATCATCACCCTGCACCCCAAAGAGCAGGATGTGAAGGAACTGCTGGCAGAGGTCACGGGCGCCTACAAGGAGAAGGCAGAGAGGAAAGGTCTGAAGCTGACCGACTGTTCCGAACCTGCCACGGCCTGGTTTGACCGGAAGTGGACGGCGGAGGCTGTGGGCAACATCCTGGACAACGCGGTCAAATATACCAGCCGGGGCGGGATCGAAGTGCGCACCCGGCAGTATGAACTTTTTACGGCCATTGAGGTAGAAGATACCGGCCCGGGAATCGCCGAGGAAGATATCCCGGAACTTTTCGGCCGGTTCCGCCGGGGAGAAGAAACGGCGGAGCAGGAGGGCGTGGGGATCGGCCTCTATCTGGCGCGGGAGATCCTAGCTGGAGAGGGAGGATATATCAAAGTGTCTTCCCGGAGAGGGCAGGGATCCGTGTTTTCCATTTTCCTGCCAAATCAGGGAAAGGGAAATCTTTCAGAACTGTCATAATTGTTTTTGGCGCTGAAAGATTCTGGAAAGAATACCATGAGATAATCTGTATGAATGATACATTCATACAGATTTTTTCAGTTGAAAGGGGAGCAGGCTATGGAAGTTCTGAAAGCAGTCAATCTTACAAAAATATACGGGAAAGGGGAAAATCAGGTGCGGGCCCTTGACGGGGTCAGCCTGTCTGTGGAGCAGGGGCAGTTCGCAGCCGTGGTGGGCACTTCCGGCTCCGGAAAGTCCACGCTCCTCCACATGCTGGGCGGCCTGGACCGGCCGGACGAGGGGAAGGTGTACGTGGACGGAAAAGACATCTTTTCCCTGAAGGAAGAAGCCCTGACCATCTTCCGGCGCAGGAAGATCGGCTTTGTATTCCAGTCCTACAATCTGGTGCCGGTGCTGAGCGTCTATGAAAATGTGGCGCTCCCGGTGGAGCTGGACGGGAAAAAGGCGGACCGGGCATTTATCGAGGAGATCCTGGATACGCTGGGGATCCTGCAGAAAGCCAGAAGTCTCCCGGGGCAGCTCTCCGGCGGGCAGCAGCAGCGCGCGGCCATCGCCAGGGCCCTGGCTTCCCGGCCTTCGATCCTTCTGTGCGATGAGCCCACCGGCAACCTGGACAGCCGCACGTCCCAGGATGTGCTGGGGCTTTTGAAGCTGTCCGGCCAGAAGTTCGGGCAGACCATTGTCATGATCACCCACAACGAGGAGATTGCCCAGATGGCGGACCGGATCATACGGATCGAGGACGGGCGGATCCTTTCTTCCAGAGGAAGGAGGGAGGCGTAGCATGCGGGTCAAAAACAGGAAAACCATCTGGAACTTGAGTCTCAAGTCCTTTCGGGCCTCCGGAAAGCGGAACCTGATCGCAGTGGTGGCCATCGTGCTGACTACGGTTCTCTTTACCTCTCTTTTCACCATTGTGATGTCGTTAAATGAGAGCTATCAGACCTACACCTTCCGCCAGATCGGCGGGTACGCCCACGGTACCTTTAAGGATGTGACAGATAAACAGGCAGAGGAGATCAAAGGGCATAAGAAGGTGAAAGCCGCCGGGGAACGGATCGTGGCGGGGATCATCGCGGAGGGAGCCTTTGCCAGAGTCCCGGCGGAAGTCAGCTACATGGACGAAAATAATACAAAGTGGAGCTACATCGATCTGAAAGAAGGCCGGGAGCCGGAAGGGGAAAAGGAGATCATCCTGGACGACGCGGCGCTTGAACTGCTGGGCGTGAAGCCAGAACTGGGAGCCGAGGTCACCCTCACCTATCAGGTGTCCGACAAGAAGCAGAACGGGGGAGTGCGGACGGACACCTTCACCCTTGCGGGATGGTGGGAGTACGATCCTGTCATGCCGGTACATTACATCAATGTCTCCAGGGCCTATATGGAACAGCTGGAGCGGGACATGACAGGGGAGGGCCTGGAGCCATTTCGGAGGGACTTAAATGTCATGCTGTCCTCCAGCCTGGATATTGACGGGACCATGGAAGAGATCGAAGAGGATCTGGGATACCAGAGAGACGATCCGGGAGCGGATACTTATCTGAACTACGGGGTAAACTGGGGCTATACCACGGCCCAGGTAGCAGCGGAGCTGGACCCCGGCCTTCTGGCTGCTATGGCGGCGTTCCTCCTGCTGGTGATCTTCACCGGATATCTGATCATCTACAACATTTTCCAGATCTCCGTGACAGGGGATATCCGCTACTACGGCCTTCTGAAGACCATCGGGGTGACGCCCCGGCAGCTTCGGCGGATCATCCGGCAGCAGGCCCTTCTGCTGTGCGGGATCGGCTGTCCGCTGGGGCTGATCGCCGGCTGGCTGGTGGGATCCGGCCTGGTGCCGGTGGTTCTTGCCAGGACCAGTCTGGAGACGATACAGACAGAGGTCAGCAGTTCGCCCCTGATCTTCGCGGCGTCCGCGCTGTTCGCGGTGGCGACGGTGCTGCTCTCCTGCGGGCGGCCGGGCCGGATGGCGGCGAAAGTCTCTCCCGTGGAGGCGGTAAAATATACGGAAACCGGCATTTCTTCCCAGAAGGAGCGGAGAAGCAGCCGGGCCGGGATCGGCGGGATGGCCTTTGCCAACCTGGGAAGGAATAAAAAGCGCACCGCACTGGTGGTGGTCTCCCTGTCTCTGTCGGTGGTGCTGCTGGCCCTTACCTTCCAGTTTACCGGCGGATTCAGCATGGAGAAATATCTGGAACAGAAGATCTGCGCAGATTTTATCGTGGGGAACACGGATTACTTCCGGTTCCAGGCAAATGGGCCGGAATCCGGCCTCGCCGGGGAGACGGTGGAGCAGATCCGGGAGAATACAAAAGAAGCGGACGCAGGTCAGGCCTGGGCGGTGCCTGGAGTATATCCCCAGGTGTGGCTTGACGAAGAACAGTTCCGCAGCCTGTCCTTCACAGGGTCTGAAGAGCAGGTTAACCAGGAACTTCAGATCCGGGAAAAACGGGGAGACAAGATCCAGGTATCGCTCCAGGCAGAGGGCATGGACGATGCCCTGCTGGACAAGCTGACAGTCCTGGAAGGGAGCCTGGAACCCCTGCGGGACCCGGAGGGCGGGGCCATCGCTCTTCCAGTGGAGACCGATGATTACGGGACGCCCCAGATGACGGAGCATTATCCAAAGCCGGGAGACAAACTGACGGTGACCTATGTGGACGAGTGGTACTATGCGGACTCCCGGACCGGGGAGCCGGTGACAGACGCCACGCCGGAGGAATATATCCAGTATCACATAGAAAAAAGCCATGACGTGGAATACACCGTCTGCGCGCTGGTCACAGTGCCCTACCAGATTTCCTTCCGCGCAAGCCTGATGTACGGCATGGATGCCATCATGGGGACGGAGCAGCTGAAGGCAGACAGTGGAGAGGAGCTGTATTCGCTCTTCTACATGTTCGATACGCCAGACCGGGAAGCAGAGGAAGCGGCGGAACACTTTCTGGCAGAGCTGACAAAGGGGGAGACGTCCCCTTTGATGTATGAAAGCAAGGCGCTGGTCCGCCAGGATTTCCAGGGATTCCGGCAGATGTTCCTGCTCCTTGGAGGTGCGCTTTGCGCCATCGTGGGCGTGGTGGGGATCCTGAATTTCTTCAACGCCATCCTCACCGGGATTCTGGTGAGAAAGCGGGAATTTGCCATGCTGCAGGCAGTGGGCATGACGGGAAGGCAGCTAAAGAAAATGCTGGTGACAGAGGGCCTTCTCTATGCGGGAGCCACCGTCCTTTTATCCCTTGTGCTGGTATTTCTTCTGGAACCGCTGGTCGGCGGCATGCTGGAAGATATGTTCTGGTTCTTTGCTTATCATTTTGATGTGACCGCCCTGTGGGCGGCTGCGCCGGTCTTCCTGCTGCTGGGGATTGTCCTGCCTCTTGGGGTCTACCGGGGGATCGCGAGGATGACTATTGTGGAGCGGCTGCGAGAAGTGGAGTAGAAGGGTTGACAGAAGGATATCATTTAAGTATACTAACAGTAAGTAAATATAATATTTACTTACTGTTAGGAGAATAAAGATGTTATATGAATATTTGATAAAAAATTATATTCCGGGAGAACCGATTTTTACAGGAGATATTCAGATTTCGGGGATGACAGAAGAAAATCTCAGATATCATTTGAAAAAATATGCAGACAGCGGAACAATATGCCGATTTGAGCCGGGAGTATACTATTTTCCAAAGACAGGTATTCTGGGTGAAAAGTTGTCTCTTTCTGCAGATACAGTAGCTGTTCATAAATATATCATGCGGAGGGGAAGACGAGTTGGATATTATTCCGGGTATACGTTGGCAAACCGTATGGGATTATCTGTGCAGGTTCCATATACACAGGAAATAAGCAGCAATTTTGCCCCTGCATCAGTAAGAAAAATAATGATCAAAAACAGACCGTATATTATCAGAAGGCCTGTGGCAGAAGTAACGGAAGAAAATGTATCGGTATTACAATTCCTTGATTGTCTGAAAGATATTGAGAAAAGTTCAGAAATAGAGTTGGAGACATGTGGAAGGATTCTGACAGAATATGCCAGAAGGAACGGCATTACCAAGAAGAGGATCGATCAGTTTATAGCAAAGTATCCTGTTAAGATCTATAAGGCTATCTATGAGACGGGGGTAGAGTATGTATCTTCATGAAGACAGAGAAATGTTTAGAACCATCGTAGAGCAAGTGGCAGAAGAAAGCGGGAAAAATTCTATAGTGATAGAAAAAGATTATTATGTGACAATGATCTTGAGATTACTATCAGAGCAACTTGAACTGTGCGTGTTTAAAGGCGGAACGTCTTTATCCAAGGGGTTTCATGTAATCAATCGTTTTTCGGAGGATATAGATATTACCTTTAATGAACATATTGGGGAGAGTAGAAGGAAAAAACTTAAGCATGTTGTTCTAAAAGGAATCAGCGAAAAACTGGGAATGCCGATCGTCAATTGGGACGAGACACAGAGTGACAGAGATTATAATGCATATTTTTTTTCTTATACCTCGGTGTTTGCATTGGAGGATGAAAGACTGCCACAGTATGTTAAACTGGAAATGGCATTGGGCTCGTATGCATTTCCCACACAATCGGTAGAGATCCATAATTTTATTGGAGATTATCTGGAAAATCGAGATAGAAAAGATATTGCGGAACAATTTTTTCTTGATAGATTTTTCATGAATCTGCAATCTTTAGAAAGAACCTATATTGATAAGATTTTTGCTCTTTGTGATTATTATATGCAGGGAAAATCAAAAAGATATTCCCGACATTTATATGATATTTATAAACTCACGCCTTTCATTGCTTTTGATGATGAGTTTGCTTTATTGGTAAAAGAAGTTCGAAACCATAGGGCGCAGATGTCGGTGTGTCCGTCTGCAGACGCGAAGATAAATATACCGGCTCTTATTACAGAGTTTTGTGATAACTCTTTTTACGAAGAAGATTACCATTCGATTACAAGTTATTTTACAGAAGATTTTGTGCCATATGAGGATATCATAGATAATATGAAAAAAATTTTAAAGAAGATTTCTTTTTAAATCATCTTAATAACATTTTTAATCATATGATAACATTCAAAATGTTATTGTCAACAAATGTTGAAAACAATGTGGGATAAAAATATTGAAATTAGACAAAGGACGTGTCCGAAAGTGGATACGTCCCTTTTTTCTGCGCCAGAAACAAAAAATGCGCTATGTATTCTGTGCTTTAAATTCCTCGCCCCAGTCCCACATGGCGTCGAGAATGGGTTTCAGGCTCCGGCCAAGTTCTGTCAGGGAATATTCCACCCGCGGGGGAACTTCCGGATAGACCTTGCGGTTTACAAGACCATTGCGTTCCATATCACGAAGCTGTGCGGTCAGAACTTTCTGCGAAACTGTTCCGATGGATTTCTTTAGTTCGCCGAAGCGCTTTGTACCCGGGAGCAGGTCCCGGAGGATCAATACTTTCCATTTATCGCCGATCAGCATAAGGGTGGTCTCAACCGGGCATGCGGGGAGCTCCTTTTTTTCAGTTTGCGATGCCATAAAATCGCCTCCTTTGGTTTGCTGTCGTATCGGTAAAACTATAAAAATTATATCTCAATGTAAAAAAAGAATCAATGTTTAACACCGGAAAATCACAATTGTTTCCTTTTAGTAACTACAGTACAAAAAAGTGCTTACTTTACATTGGAAACTTTTAAAAATATACTATAGCCAGGAGCCAGGGAAAGCGGCCGGGCCAAAGCTCCATTTGAAAGCAAAAGGATGATTCATATTATAGGAGGAATGTAAAATGAAAATCGCAGTAATTTGTGCAAATGGAAAAGCAGGAAAACTCATCGTAAAAGAGGCAGTCAGCAGAGGTCTTGACGTTACAGCCGTTGTCCGCGGGGAAAATGCTACAGAGGCGAAGGAAGTGCTGAAAAAGGATCTGTTTGATCTGACCGCTGACGATCTCAAGGAATTTGACGTCGTGATTGACGCTTTTGGAGCATGGACGGAGGAGACACTCCCGCTTCACAGCACTTCTCTGAAGCATTTGTGTGATATCCTCTCCGGTATGGAAACCCGTCTGCTTATCGTAGGTGGTGCGGGAAGCCTGTATGTCAATCCGGAGCACACGGTATGTGTTGCTTACGGTCCAGACTTCCCGGACGCTTTCAAGCCGCTGGCCGGTGCGATGGCAAAGGCGCTTTCTGAACTTCGTGAACGGAAAGATGTAAAATGGACATACATCAGCCCGGCAGGGGATTTTCAGGCAGAGGGCGAGCGCACAGGGAAATACATCCTGGGCGGGGAGGAACTGACGCTCAATTCCAAAGGGGAAAGCATCATCAGCTATGCGGATTATGCCATTGCAATGGTGGATGAGGCTGTAAACGGAAATCATATCCAGAAGCGTATCAGTGTGGTAAGAGAGTAAGGATAATTCAACTGTATTTGCCACTGTGGACCGTGAGGGGCGGTGGAAAGGAGAGAATGATCCATGGAGAGACCTGTTACACAGGAGCAGCGGGCGGATTTTCTGATCCGCTGGCTGCTGAATGAAAGAAAAGAATATAAGGAGATACAAATTCCGGTCGATCCGACAGAGAAGCGACAGCTTCTGCGGAGCCTGATGAATGTGCATCCTCCCGTTCCCATCGACAATGAATTCCTGACGGTTCAGGATGCTTACCTGCAGGAGCGGCTGGCGGAGAGGGGAGTTACACGGATCGGGGATTTAAGCCCTGTCCGGCCGGGGATTTACCTCTGGCAGGGAGACATCACCACGCTTGCAGCGGACGGGATCGTCAATGCGGCAAACAGTCAGATGCTGGGTTGCTTTGTCCCCTGTCACGGCTGTATTGACAATGCCATCCACACCTATGCGGGAGTGCAGCTTCGGCAGGAGTGCGCATCCATTATGGCAGGGCAGAAAGCAGAGCAGACGGGAAGCGCAAAGATCACAAAAGCCTACAACCTTCCCTGTCGTTATGTGCTGCACACAGTAGGTCCCATTATTTATGGAGTGGTCACGGAGACAGACCGGAAGCTTCTGGCAGACTGCTACCGGTCCTGTCTGGATCTGGCGGCAGCTTACGGGCTGCACAGCCTGGCTTTCTGCTGTATTTCCACCGGCGAATTTCATTTTCCGAACAGGCTGGCAGCGGAAATCGCCGTAATGACCGTTGAGGAATGGCAGAAAGAAAATCCGGATCAGATGGAGGTGATCTTTGATGTTTTCAAGGACAATGACTACAAAATCTACCGACAGCTATTACGATAGCCTCGTCCGGCTTGGGCGGGAACTGGAGACGGCGGAGGCCGTTCTCATCGGAGCCGGCGCGGGGTTGTCCACATCAGCAGGATTTACGTATTCAGGAAAGCGGTTCGAGAAGCATTTTTCTGACTTTCAGGAAAAGTATGGATTTCACGATATGTATTCCGGAGGTTTTTATCCTTATGATACTCTGGAGGAATACTGGGCATTCTGGAGTAGGAATATCGACCTGAACCGGTATCAGCCGGCTCCGGTAAATGTATATGAGCGTTTGCTGGATCTGGTGAAGGATAAGGACTATTTTGTACTGACTACCAATGTGGACCACCAGTTCCAGAAGGCCGGATTTGACAGGAGTCGGCTGTTCTATACCCAGGGAGATTACGGCCTGTGGCAGTGTTCCCGCCCCTGTCATCAGACAACATATGACAATGAAGCTGCGGTCCGGCAGATGCTTTCTGAGCAAAGAAATATGAGGATCCCGTCCGGGCTGATTCCCCGCTGTCCGGTCTGCGGCGCTCCGATGACCATGAATCTTCGATGTGACGGGACTTTTGTGGAGGACGATGGATGGCACGAAGCGGCCGGGCGGTATAAGGATTTTGTGCAGAGCCACGAAGGAATGCATATCCTGTATCTGGAACTTGGAGTAGGCGCAAACACCCCCGTCATCATCAAGTATCCATTCTGGAGGATGACGTGGCAGAACCCGAAAGCGGTGTATGCCTGCGTCAATCTGGGTGAGGCCTGGGCGCCGGGAGAGATCGCGGATCGGGCAATCTGTATTGACGGGGATATAGGCGAGGTGTTAACAAATCTACCATAGTGCGGCTGCCATAGTGCGACGGATATGAATCTTTTATAATGGCTTTGCTTATGGTATACTTAAGTTGCCATAGATGAAAATGTTTATGAAAACGAGGTGACTTTGAATGAGTGAACAGAAACAGAAAATAGGATTTACCGTTGCCTGTGTTGATGAATTTGCCCGGCAGCATAATCTGAGCGCCCGGGAAGCATTCCGCTATCTTTTTCAATTCAAAGGCATCGCATTTATTAAAGAAAACTATGATGTAGAGCATACCCTGGATTTCGGTACGATACTGGAAGATTTGAGCGTCTTGTGCCGGAGAAATGGAGGGTTGCTATGAAACTGTATCATGGAAGCAATATTGTGATCGAACATATTAATCTGGCAATGTGCAGGCCGGTTAAGGATTTTGGAACACAGACAACGGAAGAGTGGGCGAAATTTGTAATGAATAATCGAAATAGGGCGTTTACAAATGAGCAGGATGCTCTATGCAATAAAGATAACAAATATGACATCGTTATTGGGCCCGTCGCAGATGATAATATGGCATTATTATTTCGTCAATATGAAAATGAGATTATAGATTTTTCTACTCTATTAAAGGGAATGATATACAAGGAAACATCTTCTCAATATTCTTTTCATACGGAAAAGGCAGTCAGACTTTTACGGAAGGTGGATGATCTGAATGGATAAGCAAAAGCAGTTGATGGAATATATTATACAGGATATCGTCGATATGTTTGCGACAGAGCAGGACATAGAGTATGATGTGGCCATGGATAAATTCTATAATTCTGAAGTGTTTGAAAAGCTTCAGGACGAAGAAACAGGACTATATCTGGAGAGTTCTGATTATATATATGATTTATTTAAAGACGAGGTAAATTTTGGCCATATTGTTCAGGCAGAGATATAAGCATATTAGGATTGCCCCGGAAATGTTCACATTTCCGGGGCGCTTTTGTCTTATTTCCTCCCTCTTGTGACTCCGATGGCAATGCACAGGATCCCCAGCAGAATACCCGCCGCCAGGAAGAGAAGATAGGTGTTGGCGTTGATGCTCCAGGCGGAGGTCCAGTCGGAAAAGTCAGCCGCCAGGATGGTGAGCTGCCGTTTATGCTCCGCGATCAGCCCGTAGGCGTCGCTGGAAAATGCCATCCAGATCCCGGTGATCAGGGAGATCAGTCCTGCCTTGATCCAGCGGTTGGCAGGAAGGTACCTGGCGGTCAGGAAGACGAGCCACACGCCGGTCATCAGGATCACGCTGATGAGGGTGCCTGCACGCAGCCCTTCCACGTCCCCGGAGTGATGGCAGACCGTGAAGATGGTAAGGAACAGCCACGCCGTGTCCCAGACCATGGTAAGCAGCGCCTTTTTATCCGACAGTACGGGCGGCAGCGCAAGCCCCCGGATCACAAAAGGAAACAGCGGCACGGAGAGCCCGAAAATGGTGGGGATGGAAAGCAGCAGGAACTGTCCGCCGCCGTTCATGCGGTCCACGAAAAAGAGGATCAGAAGCAGGGCAAAGATCCCGGCCAGGATACTCTTTGTCAGTTTCTTCTGCTCTGTCATAAGAGGCACCGCAGTCAATGCGGCCACCAGGAGCATGGAGGCGGTTGTCACGGAGAAGATGCCCAGTCCCCCGCCAATGGCTATGGAGAAAAGGAAAGTCAGGATCACCGGGATGAGCAGCAGGACGCTGATGATAAGCCCGGCTTTCCAGGCGGCGGTCCTCTCTTTTCTGGCGTGCCGTTCCAGAACCTGCCGGGACTCCGCTTCTATGACGCAGTCCACGGAACGGTCTTCCAGCTCCTCATAGAGCGCCCGGCAGGCTGCGCAGTGTTCCAGATGGCGCTGCACCAGCTCTTTGCTGGCAGGCGTACACACATCATCATAATATAAGGGAAGCAGATCCTGAACGATCCCGCATTCCGAAAAGTTCTTTTTATCCATGTTTCTCCATCCTTTCTTGAATTTTCATTCTTGCACGGTGGTAAGTGACCCTGGCCCAGTTCTCTGTTTTCCCGAAGATAAACCCGATCTGTGAGAAGGGCAGTTCCCCGAACACCCGAAGCTGAAAGACTTCCTTGTAAGGCTCCGGCAGGTCGTGGAGGATCAGGTGGATCTGAAGCGCGGTCTCCTTATCCTCCACCGCGTCCGCCGGATCCCGGCCTCCGCTGACGGCGGCAGCCTCGTCCAGCTCAGTGGCTTTCGAGGATTTCCGGTATTCGTCTGCTGCCAGGTGCTTGGCAATGCTGCAAAGCCAGGTGAGTTCGCCGGACCTTTGCGCAAAGGTCTTTTTGGAGGTCATAGCCCGGTAGAACGTGTTCTGCGTGATCTCTTCCGCCAGCGGCTGATTCCGCACCAGGGTCATCACATAAGAATAGACCTGCAGATAGTAGGATTGATATAATTTCTCGTAGTCCAGGGCCGCTCACCTCCTTTTTTGTACACCGGTTAGACGGAGTAAGATGGATTTCGTTACAAAAAAATTGAAAAAATTTCAACATGAACAGTATAGCAGAAAAGTTTTCACAGATATAGCGCTTATCATTTGACGCTGCGTAAACCCCCGTTGTAAAATGAGGGAAACGCAGCAAATAAGGAGACCCGCACTATGCAGAAAATCTTGCTCCTGGAGGACGACAGAAACCTGAACCGGGGGATTTCATTAAAATTAGAAAAAGAAGGATATCAGGTATTTTCCGCCTTTTCCGTGAAAGAGGCGGAAGAGTTTTTTGACGCGGCAGGGCCGGATCTGATCATTAGCGACGTGAACCTGCCGGACAAGAGCGGCCTGGATTTTTGCAGGGAGATCCGAAAGAAAAGCCAGGTGTATCTGATCTTCCTGACGGCTCTGGACTCGGAGGTGGACATGGTAAACGCCTACGATCTGGGAGCGGACGACTATATCACCAAACCCTTCAGCCTGCTGGTTCTTGTGTCAAAAGTGCACGCCCTGATGCGGCGGGCGCGCCAGGCAGGGGAGGAGCAAAAGACAGAGATCCGCTCCGGGGAGATCCGGGTATCCTATCAGGATATGCGGGCATACCGCGGCGGGGAAGAGCTTTCCTTAAGCAAAAAGGAGCTGCAGCTTCTTCTGTATTTTATGGAGAACGCAGGACAGATCCTTTCCAAAGAGCAGATCCTTGCGCATGTGTGGGATGTGGATGGCCAGTTTGTGGATGATAATACGGTTCCGGTAAATGTAAGCCGGCTGAAGCGAAAGATCGGCGGCGAATGGATTCAGAATGTAAGGGGGATGGGATATCTGTGGATACAGGAAAGCGTAAAAGAATAGCTCTGGCAGCAGGGCTGTTTTTTCTTACCCTTCTGGCGGGGCTCTTTCTGACGGAAAGAGCGGCCAGGCAAGAGTATAAAAATACGGCCAGACAGATGGCGGCTCTCACGAAGGAAGCACCTGAGGAGGAAGCTGTGTTTGCCGGGATCCTGACGGGGAAGACAGTAGAAGACAGTGGGGACGCTGCAAAGACAGGCATGGAATTGCTGGAGAAATACGGGTATGGACTGAAAGACAGTCTGAAAGCCGGCGCGCTGCCCGGCATGGCGGGCGGCATGGCGCTCATCCTGGCAGCCGGACTTGCGGCCTGCGCAGGTCTTGCCTGGCATGGCATGAGGCTTAAGAGAGAAGCCCGGGAGCGGGCGGACTATCTGGAGGAAAAGCTGAAAGAAGAGACGGTCCGCAACCAGAAGATGGAGGCGGAACTCCGGCGGGAGGAGCAGGAAACCAAGTCCCTGATCACCGATATTTCCCATCAGCTGAAGACGCCGGTGGCCTCCCTGAAGATGAGTTATGAGATCGAGGATTCCACAGAACTTTCAGCGGAAGAAACGGAGGAGTTCCGAAGGAAAGAGCGGGAAGATGTGGAACGGCTGGAACATCTTCTCCAGGCTTTTACCCAGATGAGCAAGCTGGAGACCGGCATGATCCGGCTGAAGCCGGAGAAGGCGGGTGTGAAAGCGACCCTGGCAAGGGCAGTGGCCGGCGCATATGCGAAAGCAGTAGATAAAAACATTTCCATTGAAACGGAAGAATGTACTGATACTGCGGTTGTCCATGATCCGGGCTGGACGGCGGAGGCGATCGGAAATGTGCTGGACAATGGTGTGAAATACGCGCCGGCCGGCACCTGCATCTCCATCCGGGTGTCGGAGCTGGCCAGCTATGTCATGATAGAAGTGGAAGACGAAGGCCCGGGGATCCCGGCGGAGGAACAGCCCAGGATCTTCCAGAGATTTTACCGGGGCAAGGCAGAAGCGGTACGGAAGGCGGAGGGCTCCGGCGTGGGCCTTTACCTTACCAGGCGGATCCTGGAAGAGCAGGGCGGAACGGTGTGCGTGAAGAGCGGAAGAACCGGCGGGAGCAAGTTTGTGATCACCCTGCCGAAAGAATAAGATTTCTTACAAAACTGTTATCTTTTTTGTTACCTTTCTGTAAGCTTCGGGCGGTATGCTCTGTACAGAAACAAAGAAGCAGGCACAAAGAGGAGGCTTACAATGAAGGCGATTTTAGAGACAAAAGATCTGGTAAAATATTACGGCTCCGGTGACAATCTGGTAAAAGCGATCGACCACACCGATATCCGCGTGGAGCCTGGAGAATTTGCGGCAGTGGTGGGGCGTTCCGGCTCGGGAAAGAGCACGTTACTGCACATGCTGGGGGGACTGGACCGGCCCGACTCCGGCAAGGTGCTGGTGGAGGGACGGGACATTTTCCGGTTAAAGGACGATCGGCTGGCAGTGTTCCGCAGGCGGAAGATCGGATTTATCTTCCAGAGTTACAATCTGGTGCCGTCCTTAAATGTATGGGAAAATATCGTGCTGCCCATCGGGCTGGACGGCCGGAAAGTGGACCGGGAGTATGTGATGGACATCGTGCGGAAGATCGGCATGTCAGACCGGCTTCACGCCCTGCCGGGCACCCTGTCCGGGGGACAGCAGCAGCGGGTGGCCATCGCCAGGGCCCTGGCCTCACGCCCGGCCATCATCCTGGCCGATGAACCTACAGGCAACCTGGACTCCCGGACGGAGATCGAGGTGGTGAGCCTTCTGAAACACTGCGTGACCGAATACGGGCAGACGCTTGTCATGATCACCCACGACGAGACCATTGCCCAGATGGCGGACCGGATGATCGTCATCGAGGACGGGAAGGTGGTGCGGTCATGAAGACAGTGACAAAGACAGCCCTTGCCAACGCGCGCCAGAACCGGACCCGGAACATGATCAGCGGGGCGGCCATCATCCTGACCACTCTTTTGATCTTTATGGTGCTGACGGTCGGATATGCATCTGTCAAAGTGCGGTTCGCAGCGGTGAACGCCTACTATCCGCCTTATCACGCCATGTTCCGGCAGGTGTCAGAAGAGGACGCGGGGAAGCTGAAAAGCCACAACGATATGGAGGAAGTGGGGCTTCGCTCGGATCTGGGGGAAGGGGTGGACGATGATTCCACCATCCTGTTTCTCTGGATGGATGCACAGGCTCTGGAACTGAACAAAATAGAACTGGCAGAGGGCGCGTTTCCAAAAGCAGGAAATGAGATCGCGCTTCCGGAAGGACTGCTTGCCGAGTACGGGATCACTGCCGGGATCGGGGATACGGTGACGCTTCCGCTTCAGCTTTACGAAGACGGCGGACTGGGGTATCAGAAAGAAGATACCTTCCGGATCAGCGGATTTCTAAAAGGAGAGATTGACGAGGAAAACAAAGCCTACTCGGTGCTGGTGTCCAGGGACTGTCTGGAACAGTCGGTTCTGGCAAAAGACCGGGAGTACCGGGTGATGTTCCGCCTTCAGGATGTGGGGGAAAATGTGGCTACCACGGACGCCATCGAAGAGCGGGTCCGGGAGATTGGCGCGGATTTTGGCGTATCGGAGGACAACGTGGTCATCAACACCGATTATCTGATGGCCAACTATACGGACCCGGCGGCTCTTTTCGCCGTTGTCTGTATCATCCTGGTGGTGATGGCGGCGGGCGTGCTGACCATCTACAGCATCCACTATGTCTCTATGATCCCGAAGGTTCAGGAGTATGGAAAATTAAAGGCCATGGGAGCCACCAGGCGGCAGATCCGGCAGATCGTCTTCCGGGAAGGCCTGCTTGTGACTGCGCTTTCCCTGCCCCTGGGTCTTCTTCTGGGGAGCCTTCTGGCAGGCCCGGTGATCCGCTGGATCTACCGGATCAGCGGGGAAGGCGTGCAGACCAACGCGGCGGCCATGGAAATGAACCGGATCTGCATGGAGCTGCTGGAGCAGAGGCAGGTGCCGGTCCTGTACGGGTGGGTTTACATCCTGACCATCCTGACCGTGCTGGTTACAGTGTATCTGTCCCTGGTGAAGCCCATGCGGATGGCGGCGAAGATCTCTCCGGTGGAAGCCATGCGGTATCAGGGAGAGATCAGGGAGAAGAAAAAAGAGCGGAAGGGATTTGCAGAGATGAGTCTTGTAAAACTGACCCGCTCCAACCTGTCCCGGAATAAAAAAAGATCCGTCCTGACCATCGTGACGCTGGGTGCAGTGGGAATCCTCTTCATGGCAGTGGCCACCGTCCTTAGCTGCGCCGATCCGGAGGAGATCGCAAAGCAGGAGTTTGAGGGGGATTATGAGATCGCCGTGGATAGCTGGGAGGGGGACAAGATGAACCCGGACCGGGCCTGGGTGAATCTGATGCAGAACAACCCGCTGAACGGGGACCTGCTGGAGCAGATCCGGGCCGTAGACGGGGTGGAGGAAGTCAAAGTGAAGACCTATCTTACCGGAACGCTGGCGGATCTGGACCCGGAGCGGGAGATCGCCTCCGCCAGCATCCAGGGCCTGGATGAATCTTACCGGGAGATCGTGGAGAACTGCCAGATCGAAGGGGCGGTTACCTGGGAAGAACTGGAAGAGGGAGAGAAGATCCTGGTCTCTGACCATATGCTGCGCTGGTTCCCGGAGCTGAAGCTGGGCGACGCGGTGCGGATGGAACTGGAGACCCCGGAGGGGACGGTGGAGCGCACCTTCGAGATCGCCGCCGTCGGAGAGTATCCTTCGGCCGTATCCGGGAGCAACTTTCTGCTGCCGGACTCTGTGCTGGCGAAGATCACAGGGGCAGACGTAAGCGACATCTGCGTGATCTGGCTGGAAGAAGGGATCGATCAGACCGGACGGCAGGAAGCCTATACGAAGCTGGAGAATCTGGCAAAGACGAGCGTCTATCTGACTACCGACAGCTTTGAAAAGCATGTGGAGACCTGGGAGACGGCGGTCACAGTCATGACTGTGCTTGGTTACGCCTTCCTGCTGGTCCTGGGCGCGGTGGGCGTGATGAACCTGATCAACACCATGGTCAACAGCATCTACACCCGGAGACGGGAACTGGGGATCATCCAGGCCATCGGCATGTCGGAAAAGCAGCTGGTGCGGATGCTGCAGCTGGAAGGGCTTTTCTACACGGCGGGGACCCTTTTGGTGGCGCTGGGGATGGGAAGCCTGGCCGGATACGGTATCTTCCTGTATGCCAAAGCAGAAAATATGATGAACATCACTGTGTATCACTATCCGGGGATCCAGGCGGCGGTCCTGGCCGTGGCGGTGGCGGCGCTGCAGATGATCCTTACCTGCGCCGTGTCCCGGAACTTCCGCAGGATGAGCCTGACCGACCGGATCCGCTACGGGGAGTAAAGACCGGAGGAGGGATGCTGCCCTTTGTGCAAAGTATTGGGAAGAATGACGAAAAAATTTATTCTTGTAAATAGAATGCACAAAAAAAGCAAGAAAATTAAAAAAAGAAGCAAAAGAAGGATAGAAAGAGCGGTTGCGAAAAGTTATAATACAAGTAATCTGATTAACCAAATTTTTTAAAGAAGGTGAGGTAACGTTATGAAAAAGAAATCAGTCAAAAAGCTTTTATCAGCCGTTCTGGTATCTGCGATGACCGTAGTTCTGCTTGCAGGATGCGGCGGAAGCGGTGACAGCGGAAGTGATGAGGGCGGAAGCGGCGACGGCAAAACCCTGAAGGTTGCGGCGTTCGAAGGAGGAAACGGAGCTGAGATCTGGGAGAAGATCACAGCAGCTTTCGAGGAAGAGTATGATTGCGAAGTAGAACTGGAGCTTTCTTCCGAGCTTGATCAGGTTCTGACAAAAGAGATCCAGAACGGAGATGTTCCGGACGTTGTTTACTACAACCTGGGTCAGGAGAGCGGATTCACAGAGACCATGCTGAAAGAGAAAGCAGTAGCTGACATTTCAGATGTTTTCGATGATGAGCTGAAGGGCAAGATGGTAGAAGGTATCCTGGATGGTACCGCAGCTCAGCCGTATGGAGACGGCAAGATCTACCTGGCTCCTATCTTCTATACACAGACCGGTTTCTGGTACAATGCGACACTGGTTGGTGAAGGAAAAGAATACGAAGTACCGACCACATGGGATGAGTTCTTCGAACTTGGCAAGCAGGCTAAGGCAGACGGAAGAGCCCTGTTTACCTATCCTCAGCCGGGATACTTTGATGCAACCATGTATGCAATGCTGGCTCAGGCAGGCGGAACAGACTTCTACAACAACGCTCTGACCTATGATGAGAACACCTGGACTTCTGACGAAGGAAAGAAAGTTCTTGACACCATCGCAACACTGGTATCTTCTGACAACCTGTGGGCAGACACCGTATCCAATGCCAATACTGACGGCGGATTCAAGGTTAACCAGCAGGCAGTTATCGACGGCGATGCACTCTTTATGCCGAACGGAAGCTGGGTAGTTGGCGAGATGGCTAACTCCACACCGAGCGACTATGAGTGGGGCGTAATGGGAGTTCCGAAGTGGAGCGCTGACGAGTCTCAGTCTGTTTACACCTTTACAGAGCAGATGTGGATTCCGGCGGATGCACCGAACATTGACCTTGCAAAAGAATTTATCAAGTTCATGTACTCCGACACTGTTGTTGACCTTTGCCTTGCAAACAAGACAACAAACGCTGAGACCGGAGAAGAGTCCGATGCACCGATCGTAGTACCGGTACAGGGCGCTGCAGAAAAACTTCCGGAAGGCGTTATTAAGACAAGCTTCCAGACGGGCGACGATGTTGTTGCTGTAACAGGGACATGGGCAACCACAGCTCCGATCGAAGGTCTGGATATGAAAGGTTCCGTATACGGAGCAATCGATTCTGTCAGCACAGGCGATATGAGCGTTGACGAGTGGCAGGAGCAGCTTGTTGATGTTTGGTCACAGTGCGCAGACGCAATGGAATAAGAAACATAAAAACTGCGAAAGCATTTGTGTGGGAAAACGGTGAGTGATCTGCTCACCGTTTTTCAAAGGAAAGGAGAAATGGTATGAATCAAAAGAAGGCGCAGGGGCGGTTCGTGTTCTGCTGTATAGCGCCGGCTGCCATTCTTGTAACACTCTTTATTTTTATTCCGACGTTCAACGTATTCAGAATGTCGCTGTACCGGATGGGTGGTATCACCAACAAAAAGGAATTTGTTGGCTTCAACAATTTTAAATCCCTGATAGGAGATGTAAATTTCCTGCAGGCTATGCAGAATACGATCGCGATCATTGTACTTGTAACACTGTTCACTATCTTTTTTGCAATTTTATTCGGCGCGATCTTACACCGCGGCAAGTTTAAAGGGAAAAACTTCTTCCGCGTTATCTTTTATATTCCGAATATTTTAAGTATCGTAGTTATCGCCGGTATTTTCGGCGCGATCTACAATCCCAGCACCGGACTTCTTAATACCTTTTTAAGAGCCATCGGGCTGGACTCTCTGGCACACCAGTGGATGGGAGATCAGAAGATCGTACTGTATTCCATCATCTTTGCGCTGGTATGGCAGGCCATCGGTTATTACATGGTTATGTATATGGCCAGTATGGCGGCGATCCCGGAGGATCTTTACGAGGCGGCAGCCCTGGACGGCTCCACCGAGATCCAGATGTTCTTCCAGGTAACGCTTCCGCTGATCTGGAGCAATATCCGGACTACCCTTACTTTCTACATCATCAGTACGATCAACTTGAGCTTCCAGTTTGTTCAGATCATGTCTGACGGCGGTCCCAACGGCCATTCGGAAGTATTCCTGAACTATATGTACAAACAGGCATATGGCGCAGGCGTATATGGCTATGGTATGGCCATTGGCGTAGTGGTATTCCTTTTCTCGTTTGTACTTGCTGCAGTTGTCAATAAGATCACAGACAGAGAAGTTCTGGAATTTTAGAAAGGAGGGCCCAAGGTATGAAAAAGCAGAATCCGGCAACGAAAGCTTTGTTCAAAGTCATCGTATATGCCGCGCTGATCGTTATGACGATCTCCATCATCATTCCTGTAGCATGGGTATTTATGGCCAGCTTCAAGCGGAATGCTGAGTTTATCGGAAAGGGGACCAATCCCTGGGCGCTGCCTGAACAGCTTCAGTGGCAGAACTATGTGACTGCGTTTGTGGATGCGGAGATGGGCAAATTCTTCCTGAACTCTGTCATCGTAACAGCGCTGTCCCTGGTCCTTCTTCTGGCGATCGCCCTTCCGGCGGCCTATGCGCTGTCCCGGTTTGACTTTAAGGGAAAGAAAATATTAAATATTGCCTTTATGGCAGGTTTGTTTGTAAATGTTAACTATATCGTAGTACCGATCTTCCTGATGCTCTCCGGCGCGAACCGGATGCTGGGAGTGGAGTTTTTCCTGGATAACAGGTTTGTCCTGTCCCTGGTTTATGCGTCCAGCTCCTTATCGTTCTCGATCTACCTGCTGAGCGGATACTTTAAGACACTGCCCAAGGGATATGAAGAGGCGGCCTACATAGACGGATGCGGATACTTTAAGACCATGGTGAAGATCATGATCCCCATGGCAAAACCCAGTATCATCACCGTCATCCTGTTCCAGTTCCTGTCCTTCTGGAATGAGTACATCATCGCATTTACCCTGATGGACGAGAACAGTACGCTGGCTGTCGGACTGAAGAACCTGATGGCAGTGGAGAGGACAGCTACCAACTACGGTATCATGTATGCAGGTCTTGTGATCGTTATGATCCCTGTTCTGATCCTGTATGTATGCGTACAGAAACAGCTGACCAAGGGTATGACGCTTGGCGGACTGAAAGGTTAGGAGGAGAAGAGAATGAGTAATGTTGTAAGAAATGTGATCATGATCATTGTATTTTTCGTTTGTCTCGCCCTGATCTTTGTTGGACAGAAGAATATCAGCGCCACCGGCCTTTGCATGGAGCTTGCCGGGCTGGCGGGATTACTGGTCCTGTTATTCATTTACAATCGCAGATATAAGTAACGACGGAATGTAAGATTGAAAGGAGAACAATGTGAAATCACAGACTAAAGGCAGAGTTACAATTCCAACAGACGTAGATGTGGTGCCGGAGACTCTGGAACTGGTAGAACGCTGGGGCGCGGACGCCATCCGCGACTGCGACGGTACTGACTATCCGGAGGAACTCAAACATGTAGACGCAAAAGTCTACTCCACTTATTATACAACCAGAAAGGATAATGAGTGGGCCAAAGCCAATCCGGATGAGATACAGCAGATGTATATTATGACACCTTTTTATACCGCTGTGGATGAGGAGCTGTCCGTTCATCTGATGGATCATTTGTATCCCGACATGTTAAAGGTAAATGACCGGGATGACATCACAAGATGGTGGGAAGTGATCGACCGCACCACAGGAGAGGTTGTCCCGGCATCCCAGTGGACTTACGACGGAGAGACCGGAAATGTGACTATCCACGGGGCAAAAGCGTTCCACGACTATACGGTCAGCTTCCTGGCCTATATTATGTGGGATCCGGTGCATATGTACAATGCGGTGACCAACGGCTGGACCAACTTTGAGAAGCAGATCACCTTTGATGTGCGCCAGCCCAAGACCCACAAATATTCCATGGAGCGTCTGCGGAAATTTATCGCGGACAACCCACATGTGGATGTGATCCGTTACACCACCTTCTTCCATCAGTTTACCCTGATCTTCGATGAGCTTGCCCGGGAGAAATATGTGGACTGGTACGGATATTCTGCATCCGTGAGCCCCTATATCCTGGAGCAGTTTGAGAAGGAAGTGGGCTACAAGTTCCGCCCGGAATATATCATCGACCAGGGCTATATGAATAATACCTACCGGATCCCTTCCAAAGAGTTCCGTGATTTCCAGGATTTCCAGAGAAGAGAAGTGACCAGGCTTGCCAAAGAGATGGTGGACATCACCCATGAGTGCGGCAAGGAAGCCATGATGTTCCTGGGCGACCACTGGATCGGCATGGAGCCTTTCCTGGATGAATTCAAGAAGGTAGGCTTGGACGCAGTGGTAGGAAGCGTGGGAAATGGAGCTACTTTGCGTCTGATCAGTGATATCGAGGGAGTGAAGTATACAGAGGGACGGCTTCTGCCTTATTTCTTCCCGGATGTGTTCCATGAGGGCGGAGATCCGGTAAAAGAGGCAAAGGTGAACTGGGTGACGGCAAGAAGAGCCATTCTTAGAAAGCCCATCGACCGGATCGGATACGGCGGATACCTGAAGCTGGCGATGCAGTTCCCGGAATTCATCGACTATGTGGAGAGCGTATGCCAGGAATTCCGCACGCTGTATGAGAACATCAAGGGAACCACTCCGTACTGTGTTAAGAAGGTGGCTGTGCTGAACAGCTGGGGCAAGATGAGAGCCTGGGGCAATCACATGGTGCACCATGCCATCTACCATAAGCAGAACTATTCTTACGCAGGCATTATCGAGGCCTTAAGCGGCGCGCCCTTTGACGTGCAGTGGCTAAGCTTTGACGATATCCGTAAGGATCCACATGTTCTGGACGATATCGATGTGATCCTCAACGTGGGAGACGCGGACACTGCTTACTCCGGCGGGGAGAACTGGACGGACGAGAAGATTGTCACCGCGGTGAAGAAGTTTATCTACAACGGCGGCGGTTTTATCGGCGTAGGAGAGCCGGCGGCCCACCATCATCAGGGACATTTCTTCCAGCTGGCTACCGTGATGGGCGTGGAAGAGGAGAACGGATTTACCCTGAATGTGGATAAATATAACTGGGAAGAGCATGACCACTTTATCACCGAGGACTGCCAGGGAGAGATCGACTTCGGCGAGGGCAAGAAGAACATTTATGCCTACGAAGGGACCACCATCTTAAAGCAGATCGACAAGGAAGTACAGCTTGCGGTCAATGAGTTTGGCAACGGGCGTACCGTCTATATCAGCGGTCTTCCCTACAGTTTTGAGAACAGCAGACTGCTGTACCGTTCCATCCTGTGGGCGTCTCACGATGAGGCGGAACTGAACAAGTGGTTCAGCACCAACTACAACGTAGAGGTGCACGCTTACGTGAAGAACGGAAAGTACTGCGTAGTAAATAATACTTATGAACCGCAGAGCACCACGGTATACAGAGGAGACGGCACCAGCTTCGATCTGGACCTGGAGGCCAATGGAATCTATTGGTATGAAATATGATAGAGCTGCAGCTTTTGATCAAGCCGGTTTCTTCTGCCTGCAACCTGAATTGCAGATACTGTTTCTATAAAGACGAGGCGGCCAAACGCGCCGTCGCGGATCATGGAAAAATGAGCGAAGAGACGATGAGCGCGATCGTGGGGAAAGCGCTTGCAGCATCACAGACCTGTGTGTTCGGCTTCCAGGGGGGGGAGCCGACACTGGCAGGTCTGTCTTATTATCGGCGGTTCGCTGAATTGGTGGAAGAAACGAAGAGGCCGGAACAGAAGGTGGCCTACACCATTCAGACCAATGGGGTGGGGCTTGATGAAGAATGGTTTGCCTTCCTGAAGGAGAAGGAATTTCTGGTCGGGCTTTCTGTAGACGGGGTGAGAAAAACTCACGATGAGAACCGGGTGGACTATCAGGGGGAAGGGACCTTCTCCCAGGTCTTCGCATGCGCGCGAAAGCTGGAGGAATATAAGATCCCCTTCCATGTGCTGTGTGTGCTGAACGCCCGGACGGCTTCCCGTATCGGGGCCATCTACCGCTTCTTTGGACGGAAAGGATTCCTGCGCCAGCAGTATATCCCCTGTCTGGACCCTGTGGGGGAGGAGCGGGGGAAGGAAGAATGGTCCCTGACGCCCCGGATGTACGGGGAGGCGCTGAAGGAGCTTTTCGATCTGTGGTTCCAGGATCAGATGAAAGGCCAGCCGGTCTATATCCGGCAGTTTGAGAATTATGTGGGCATGCTCACCGGGGCCCAGCCGGAGGCCTGCAGTATGTACGGGCGCTGCAGCATGCAGAATGTGATCGAGAGCGACGGGTCTGTGTATCCTTGCGACTTTTACGCCATGGATCCCTGTCTGATGGGGAATATCCGGGATCCGGAGGCGGATTTTGAGAGGTTTTTGGAGCAGGCGGCTGCCGGCCAGGGAGCCGGGGGATTTTTCACCCGCCCGGACCAGCGGGACGCAAGATGTCCGGAGTGTCGCTGGTATCCTTTGTGCCGCGGCGGCTGCCGGAGAGATTGCTATGAGGAGAAGGGGAATCTGAAGAACTATTACTGTGAGGCTTATCAGGATTTCTTTGCCTACAGTATCAGCAGACTGGAATATCTGGCTGCCCGCAGCCAGAAGGTTTAATTTTCCGCGGCGTGGACCTGCCGGTAGCGGATGGGGGTCATCCCATACTTCTTCCGGAACGCCTGGGTAAAATAGGACTGGGAAGAAAAGCCTACCGTAGAAGAGATGGAGGAGATGGAATAATCCGTGTCCTTCAGAAGGGTGCAGGCTGCTTCCATACGCCGGTTGTTGAGATACTGGATAGGGGACTGGCCGGTGTGTTTGGAGAAGGAATGGGCCATGTAGTATTTATTCATGTGGGTCAGTTCTGTCAGTGTGTCCAGGGTGATGTGGTCCGCGTAATTGCTGTCCAGGTAGTCCTTGATCTGGGCGCACTCCTTGGTCATATAGGTGGCGGAGAAGGCCACCGGGATCACGTGCTGGTCCCGGATGATCCAGAGAAGCAGGATCTCCAGGAGGTCCTGGCAGATCTTGTCCGAGCCGTAGGAAGGATTGCTCATCTCAAAGAACATAAGGGAGAGCAGATTGGCCACGACGGACTTGCTCTGGAAATTGCAGTAGATCTGTACACAGGCCGGCTCCCCCTTTTTCTGAAAGGAGATCCCTTCCACGCCGATGGCATAGTACTGAAGATCCGAAGAAGACTGCTCGGTGTGTTCCATATAGGGGGGGACGATGATCAGGTCTCCTGTCTTTATATGATAGGTCTCCCCGCGGAAGAGAAAGTTCCCCTCTCCGCTGACCACATAGAAGAGTTCTGTAAAGGGGTGGGAGTGGAACACGCTCTTCCAGTCCATCTCATCTTTGGAGAAGGAGATGGACAGAAGGCGGGCGTTCAGTTTCTCGATCTGGTTTCCCTGCACGGAATATTGTCTGTGACTCATAAAAACTCCTTTGTCTGTAAATGATATCAGTCTGCCTGGCGGAGATGGTCCATGGTCTCCGGGTAAGGACGGCCGGGGATCAGCTTCTCGCCGTCGGTGAAGCCTTCCGGTCTGCCGGTAAGGCTCTGGATCAGGCAGGAACGCAGATAAGCGACGCGTTCCCGGACTTCCGGATCGCCGATGCGGTCGGTCAGTTCGTGGGGGTCGCTTGCCAGGTCAAAGTACTGTTCCAGTCCGGTAACCGGGAACCAGATGTACTTGTCAGTCCCGGTGACGATCCAGTGGTTGGAGAACTCCCCGTAGGAGTGCTCTCCGTGGAGCCAGGGCCGCACGGTTCCCTCCGGATCCCGGGCCAGGGGCAGAAGGTCGTATCCGTCTACCGTATCCGGGATAGGCGCGCCTGCCAGGGACAGTAAGGTAGGCATTACATCCCGCAGCTCCACTACGCTGTGGCAGGTGGAGGCAGGGGTGATATGAAGGCCGGTATTCTTCCCGGCGGTGAGGAAGAAGGGAACCCGGCAGCTCCCCTCGTAAGGCCGGGACTTGCGGAACATATGGTGATCGCACAGCTCTTCCCCGTGATCGGCAGTGAAGAGGATGACGGTGTCGTCGTAGACCTCCTGCTCAATGAGGGCCATGATAAGTCTTCCGATCTGGTGATCCAGATGGGTGATACAGGCGTAGTAGCCGATCTGGGCCTGCCGGATCAGTTCCGGGTCAATGGGGCCTGTCTTGGAGTCAAAGATACGGCCGTCACGCTTGAGGAATTGGTCGGTCTCCCAGGAGCCAACGAAAGGTTTGCGCAGATCCTTGTCTTTATAGAGGTCGAAGTAATGCTGAGGCGCGTCCAGAGGCGGATGGGGCCGCAGGTAGGAGGCCATCAGGAAGAAGGGCTGGTCCGGGTCCCTGCGCCGGAGGAAATCCAGGCACCGGTCCGTCACCCAGTTGGTGGGGTGATATTTCTCCTCGTGGGTCCAGGGACGGGCCACCCAGCTGTTGCAGTCAATGCCTGTATCCGTTACATCGGCGTCGGCGCCCAGTTCCTGCCGGAGCCAGTGGAAGTAGTCGTCCGCCACAAACTGGGACTCCCGGTAGGGAACGTGGCCGTAGCGGGCAGAGTGGAGATAGCCGTCGTGAAGGTCCACATTGTGGAAGCCCAGGTAATTCCGCAGGGGATGGACGTGCATTTTGCCCACGCACTGGGTATAGTATCCGGCTTTGGAGAGTTCGCCTGCCATGGTGTGGGGGTATCTCCAGGGTACATTGTCCTCATAGCCTACCCGGCCGTGATGGCTCTGTTCCATGCCGGTATGCAGGGCTGCCCTGGCAGCGATGCAGCTTGGGCAGGCGCTGTAGGCCCGGTCGAAATTCACGCCCCGGGAGGCCAGGGTGTCAAGGTAGGGGGTCTTCACATCCGGGTGCCCCGCGTATCCCAGGGCATCAGCCCGGAGCTGGTCTGTCATCAGTAAAATAATATTTGGCTGTTTCATAATAACTCCTTTATTGTTATAATATTGCTGTGAATCTTTTAGAAATCGTTACTTTGTCTTAACAATAATACAATCGGAGTGGAAAAGCAAGCAAATCCAGGGAAATTAAGAAAGAAGAGGTTGAGAGATTATGGTTATGGTTTTGGTATTTTTCGCGGTCAGTATTCTGTCCTCCACCGCCGGCTCCATCTGCGGGATCGGAGGCGGTGTGATCATCAAGCCGGTGCTGGACGCGCTGGGAGTCATGAGCGTGAGCAGTATCAGTTTCCTGTCCGGGTGCACGGTGCTTGCCATGTCTGTAGTGTCTGTCTATAAGAATCTGCGCTCCGGGACGGCCCGGATGGATCTTAAGATCGCCACATCCCTTGCCGTCGGGGCTGCCGCAGGCGGCGTGGCCGGCAAAGCCATGTTCCAGTCTCTGAAGGAGGCGGTGGGAGACGAGAATCTGGTGGGAATGACTCAGGCGCTGGTGCTGATCGCCATTACCCTGGCTACGCTTCTCTATACGATATATAAGGAGAAGATCCACACCAGGAAATGCGATCAGATCTGGCTGTGCGTCCTGATCGGACTGCTCCTTGGGATCATGTCAAGCTTCCTTGGGATCGGCGGAGGCCCCATCAACCTGATGGTGCTGGGATACTTCTTCTCCATGAGCACCAAGGAGGCGGCGTTAAGTTCTCTCTATATTATCCTGTTCTCCCAGATCACCAGCCTGGTGCAGACCTGCGCCACCGGGAATATCCCCCACATGAAGCTGTCCTACCTGGCGGTGATGATCGTAGGCGGGATCCTGGGCGGGACCATCGGCAGCAGGATCAACAAGAAGATCAGTGAGAAAGGGGTGGACAAGCTGTTCATCTTCCTGATGGCGGTGATCGTCCTGATCAATATCTACAATGCGGTGAAATTCTCCGGCATTTTGTAAGTTTAAAAAGGAAGCCTGTGTGAGGCTTCCTTTTTTTATTCATCTTTGACAGGCGCCGGCATGGGGCCGTATTTTTCCACCAGGTGGGCCCGGCTTCCGGGCCGGCAATACTGGCCGGTGCCGGTAACGCCTTCCTTGCGGGCGTCCAGGTCCGGATCGGAGTAAGAGAGGAACCACTCCTCCAATTGCCGGCGCATGGCCAGGATCTGATCCTGGAAAGCCGGATCGTCGAAGAGGTTCTGAGTCTCGTCCGGGTCAGCGGTAAGGTGGTACAGTTCGTTTGGCCCGTAGGGGTAACGGAGTACCAGTTTCCATTCTTTGTCCCGGATCATCCGCACCGGGCCATACTCGTCGAAGACCACCACCGGACGGTCCATGGGAAGCTCCGGGCGGACAAGCCACTTCCGGAAGCTGTGGCCGGGCAGTCTCTGGGCGGTGGCAAGAGGGGCGCCGGAGAGCTGGCAGATGGTGGGCAGTACATCATAGTGGCTGAAGAGCTCCCGGCACACGGCATTCTGGGCGAAATGTCCCGGCCAGGAGGCGATAAACGGTACCTTCACGGAACTGTCGTACATGTTCTGGGGGAAGGTGCCGTTTCCTTTGCCCCAGATCCCGTGCTGGCCCAGGTTCATGCCGTTGTCGGAGGTAAAGAAGATCATGGTGTCTTCCGAAAGCCCCAGTTCCGTAAGTTTGTCCATCAGCCGTCCGATCTGGTGATCCATGGCGGTGATGGCGGCGTAGTATCCCCGCAGCAGCTCTTTGCGCCGTTCCCCTCTCCCGTGGGGACAGGTATTTACCTGCCAGGGGTGATAGGGAAGATCCGGGGTTGCGGTGAAGCCGGAGTCCCGGTAGAGATCCAGGTATTCCTTCTTGTGGTCCGTCTCTTCCCAGGGGCTGTGAGGCGCTGTGAAGTGGACGCTGAGATAGAAGGGGGCGGTTCCCCTGGAGAAATCTTCCAGGCAGCGCGCGGCGTGATCGCCGATGAGATCGGTGATGTAGCCTTTCTGAGTCGCAAGCTCCCCGTTTTCGATCATCTCCGGGTCAAAGTAGCGGACGCCGCCTCCTCCGATGGTGTACCAGTGGGAGAATCCGTGCTGGGGCGTCATACTGTCCCCCATGTGCCATTTGCCCACCAGGGCGCACTGATAACCGCTCTGCGCCAGAAGGTCGGTATAGGCGGTCAGATGGTCGGTATACTGGATGGGAACGGTCTCGTGGGGCAGATACTGGAGAGTCTCCGGGGAAAGTCTGTCCCGGTCCAGGCTGCCGCCGTCCAGCCAGTCCAGAATGCCGTGGCAGGAGGGCATGGTGCCGGTGAGGATGGAAGCCCGGGCTGGTGAACACACCGGGGAGGCGCAGAAGAACTGGTCAAACCGGACGCCCTGGCGGGCCAGTCGGTCCAGGTTGGGCGTCTGGATATCGGTGTTGCCGGCGCAGCGAAGCGCCCAGTGTCCCATATCGTCTGCAAGAAGAAACAGGATATTTGGTTGTTTCATAATAATAAGTCCTTTCCTGGTCATTTTCTGTCTTGAGGTATTATATCAGATTTTTCGGTTCTTTGGAATAAAGAGCGCCGCAAACCTTTCGGGACGATCTATAAACAATATTTATAGAAGATAAGAAATTTGAATTTCACATTTCCCGGATTCAGAGATAAAATCATCTATGGTAAATGATTCGCCGCAGAACAGTTTGACGGCGAACCATTAAACAGAAGAATCTACAGGAGGTGTTGATGGAAAATGACGGGGGATATTCAGGCGGAAGATCTGATCCTGCTGATCCGTAAGCTCAATCTGGATCTGACGTCGCAGCTGGAATCTGTTCTCCGGTATAAAGGCATGAGCGGTTTCCAGGTTTATTTCATGGTGTATTTCTTGAGACATCACCCGGAAGGGACTTATCTTACCGAGTTGTGTCATGAGACCGGAGTCTCCAAATCAGCGCTCTCCGGTTTGATCAAGAAGCTGCGGAACGCAGGGTATCTTTCTTTTCAGGAGGACCCGCAGGATATCCGCAGGAAAGAGCTGTTCCCGACGCTCAAACTGCTGGAGGAGGGCAAGGAGTTCTTAAGGAAGGCGGATGAGATGGAGAATGCTTTCTGTGGGGCGCTGAAACCCGGGGAGCGAAGGCGGCTCTGGGGGATCCTGAAGCGTCTTGCGGACGCAGGGGAGGGAACGATCAAAGAAGACAGGAGGTTATCTTACAGTGAGAAAAGTTATACAACAGCTGGGAATTTATAAGAAGGACACCTATCGGTGTATCGGTCTTACCGCCCTGGAAGTGATCATGGAGATCCTGATGCCGTTTATCACGGCGATCATTATCGACCAGGGGCTGGAGGCCAAGGACCTTGGGGTTGTGTACCGGTTTGGCGGGATGATGGTAGTGATGGCGTTCTTAAGCCTGACATTCGGCGGACTGGCAGGAAAGGATGCGGCAAGCGCGGCCTCCGGGCTGGCGGCCAACTTAAGGGAGGCCATCTACGCCAATATCCAGACCTTTTCCTTTTCCAATATTGACAAATTCAGCGTGCCAAGTCTGGTGACCCGTATGACCACAGATATTACCAACGTGCAGAACGCGTTTATGATGGTGATCCGTGTGGCGGTGCGGGCGCCGCTGAACCTGATCTTCAGTTTCACCATGTGCCTGATCATCAGCCCCCACTTGAGCGGAATGTTCCTGATCGCGGTGGTCTTCCTGGTGATCGTGATCGGAGCTATCATGGTAGTAACGCTTAAGATTTTCCGGGAAGTGTTCCGCAGGTACGATGACCTGAACGCCAGCGTACAGGAAAATGTCACCGCCATCCGGGTGGTAAAGGCATTTGTCCGGGAGGAGCATGAGAATGAGAAGTTTGCAAGGGCTTCCAAAATGCTTCGGGACCTTTCGGTGAAAGCGGAGAGCCTGCTGGCTTTCAATGCGCCGGCTATGATGGTGGCAGTTTATTTCTGTATCATCTCTGTATCCTGGCTGGGAGCGAAGTTTATTGTAGGTGGTTCTCTTACCACCGGTGACCTGACCAGTCTGTTCAGTTATATTATGTCGCTGCTTATGAGCCTGATGATGCTCTCCATGGTGATCGTTATGATCAGTATGTCCATGGCCAGTATCCGACGGATCGGCGAAGTCCTGGATGAGAAGCCGGACCTGACCGACCCGGAGGATCCGGTGATGGAAGTGGCCGACGGGCAGATTGATTTCAACCATGTGAATTTCTCCTACAAACATGGCAGCGGCAAGAATGCGCTGACGGATATCGATCTTCATATTAAAAGCGGAGAGACCATCGGCGTCATCGGCGGCACCGGTTCCGGAAAGAGCAGTCTGGTGAACCTGATCTGCCGGCTCTACGATGTGGACGAAGGTTCCGTCTGTGTGGGCGGCGTGGATGTGCGCCGGTATGACACCGAGGTCCTGCGTGACCAGGTATCTGTAGTGCTCCAGAAGAACACCCTCTTCTCCGGCACCATCCTTGACACCCTGCGCTGGGGCAATCCAAAGGCCACTAAGGAAGAATGTATCGAGGCCTGCAAGGCGGCCTGCGCCGATGAGTTCATCGACCGGATGCCCAAGGGGTATGAGACCTGGATCGAGCGGGGCGGCTCCAACGTCTCCGGCGGTCAGAAGCAGCGGCTGTGTATCGCAAGGGCTCTGTTGAAGAAGCCTAAGGTTCTGATCCTGGACGATTCCACCAGCGCTGTGGACACGGCTACAGACGCCAGCATCCGGGCGGCCTTCGCCCGGGAGATCCCGGGAACTACCAAGATCATCATCGCCCAGCGTGTCTCCAGCGTGCAGTCCGCAGACCGGATCCTGGTGCTGGACGATGGACGGATCGACGACTTTGATACCCATGAGAACCTGCTGGAACACAACGCCATCTACCAGGAGATCTTCAATTCGCAGATTGAGGGCGGCGGCGACTTCGACCAGCCGGCATAGAGAAGGAAGGAGGAGAACTGATCTATGAACGAAAAGAAGAGAAGACCCAGAGTAGCTTCCGCCTCCAGACTGGTGGGCCGGGTCATCGGATATATGCTTCACTATTATAAATACCTGTTTCTGCTGGTGATCGCCTGCATTCTCATCAATGCGGTGGCTACCGTGGTGGGAGCTACCTTTCCTCAGAAGCTGGTGGATAATTATATCATGCCTATGCTGAACACAGGCTCTGACGATTTCAGCAACCTGGCAAGAGATCTGTTCCAGCTGGCAGGGATCATGGCCATCGGTGTGGTGGCTGCGTTTACCTACAACCGGATCATGGTCAATGTAAGCCAGGGCACCATGCTTCATCTCAGGGACGACCTGTTTGCCCGGATGGAAGCTCTTCCCATCAAATATTTTGATACCCACGCCCACGGCGATATCATGTCGGTATACACCAACGATGTGGATACCCTGCGGCAGCTGTTGAGCCAGAGTATTCCTCAGATCATCAACTCGCTGATCTCCATGACGGCTACGCTGGTGACCATGCTGATCCTGAACCCGGCCCTGACGGTGATCTCCATCCTTACGGCCGTGGTGATGCTCCTGGTGACCTCCAACTTCTCCAAGCTGTCCGGAAAATACTTCATCCGTCAGCAGATCGACCTTGGCGCGGTGGACGGATTCATCGAGGAGATGATGGACGGCCAGAAGGTAGTGAAGGTATTCTGCCATGAGGAGAAGGCAATGGAAGACTTCCACAAGGTAAATGAGAAGCTGCGTGACAGCGCCAACAAGGCCAACCGGTACGCCAACCTTTTGATGCCCATCAACGCCAATATCGGCTGGATCAGCTATGCCCTGGTGGCCATCGTAGGCGCGATCCTTGGAATCAACGGCCTGGCAGGGGTGACCATCGGTACGGTGGTAACCTTCGTGGGCCTGAACAAGAGCTTTACAAACCCCATCACCCAGGTGAGCCAGCAGATCAACTTCGTGGTCAATGCGGCGGCAGGCGCCCAGAGAGTCTTTGACCTGATGGATCAGGAGCCGGAGGTGGACGAAGGCTATGTGGAGCTGGTGAACGCAACAGAAGACGAGAATGGCAATCTTACCGAGTCCAGTACCCGCACCAATCTGTGGGCCTGGAAACATCCTCATAAGGCAGAGGGGACGGTTACCTATACGAAACTGGAAGGCGGCGTGGTCTTCGACGATGTAGACTTCGGCTACACGGACGAGAAGATCGTGCTCCACAATATCAGCCTCTGGGCGAAGCCGGGACAGAAGATCGCCTTCGTCGGGGCTACCGGAGCCGGTAAGACCACCATCACCAACCTGATCAACCGGTTCTATGACATCGCCGACGGCAAGATCCGCTACGACGGGATCAATATCAACAAGATCAAGAAGCCGGATCTGCGGCGGTCCCTTGGCATGGTGCTCCAGGATACCCATCTGTTCACCGGAACGGTGATGGACAATATCCGCTACGGCAAGCTGGACGCCACTGATGAGGAGTGTATCAGCGCGGCGAAGCTGGCCAATGCGGACGGATTTATCCGCAGGCTTCCCGACGGCTACAATACCATGCTGACCGGGGACGGCGCCAACTTAAGCCAGGGCCAGCGGCAGCTTCTGGCCATCGCCCGGGCGGCGGTCGCCGATCCGCCGGCGCTGATCCTGGACGAGGCCACATCCTCTATCGATACCCGTACCGAGAAGCTGGTGCAGGCAGGTATGGACGCCCTGATGGCAGGGCGGACCACCTTCGTCATCGCCCACCGGCTGTCCACCGTCAAGAACTCCAACTGTATCATGGTCATGGAGCAGGGACGGATCATCGAGAGGGGAACCCACGACGAACTGATCGCGGAGAAAGGAAAATACTATCAGCTGTATACCGGGAATTTCGCAGCGCAGGGATAGGAAAGAGACAGGAAAGAAAAACGAAGAAAGAGTGAGGAAAAATCCTCACTCTTTCTTCATTTTTTCTTGCGTGGATTTTAATTTGCGGGGAGTACCATAATAGGACTATCTTTTTTCTTACCTGGATCGTTATTTAAGATAGAAGGTCATAAGAGGAAAGGAAACAGTTCCATGGATTTGGATTTCTTACTGATCAGAAGAATGAAGTCGGGCGAGGAAGAGGCCTTTGACATTTTTGTTCGCAAGTACTATCAGGATGTGCTGGCTTACTGCAGTTATCATTGTATGGATCAATGGTATGCCGCCGACCTGACCCAGGAAACGTTCATCCGTTTTTTTACAGCTCTTTCTTCTTACCGGCACAAGGAAAAAGTAAAGAATTATCTCTATACCATTGCCCACAATCTGTGCGTAGATTATGTCAGGAAGGCAAGGGACGTCCCTGTCCCGGAAGAAGCGCTGACCGGGCAAAAGGAAGGGGAAGAACAGCCTGCGGACAAGGTCCTGGATGGGATTGTCCTCGGGTCGGCGCTGGAGAAACTGCCGGAAGAGTTCAAAGAAGTCATTCTCCTTTACTACTTTGAAGGGCTGAAGATACGAGAGATATCGGAAGAGCTTGGGATAACCGTCCCACTGGTGAAATACCGGCTCAGACAGGCGAAGCGCCTGCTGAAAGAACTGTTATAGGGAGGTGTGAGTATGTGGTTCAAAGAGAAGAATCTGGCTTACAGAAAAATAATACCTGTAGAAATACAGGAAGAGAAGGTACAGGAAACCATCCGGAAGTCGAAAGAGGCATTTTTCCTGTCGGAACAGAAGCGTTTGCTGTCCTTCCATGAATTTATATGGTCACAGTTCAGACTGATCAAATACAGATGGTGGGTATGCCAGCTGGCTGTGCTGTTCCTGCTGTGGACCATTCTGGTGTCGGTACAGGAGGATTACTATATTCAGAGGAGCATGGGGATCATCGCGTCTTTGTTTGTGATCCTTATCATGCCTGAGATGTGGAAGAACCGGATGTATCAGAGCATGGAGATTGAATCTTCCACCTATTACTCCCTTCGCAGGATCTATGCCGCGCGGATGATCCTGTTTGGAGCGGCGGACACCTTATTTCTCACGTTGTTCATCGGGTTGACGGTGTCCTTTCTGGACGTTGCCATAACGGATCTTCTGATCCAGTTCCTTTTCCCCATGACCATTACCGCCTGTGTCTGCTTCCGCGCGTTATCCAGTAAACAGATCAATGAGGCGGGGGCGGTTACCTTGTGCGTCCTGTGGAGCGCCATCTGGCTTCTGGTCATTTTAAATGAAGCCATTTACCGATGGATCACAGTCCCTGTCTGGATCGGGTTGCTGGCGGCTGCGCTGCTTTATCTGGGGATTGCTGTATATAGGGTGTTAAAAAGCTGTTTTATGTATTGGGAGGTGTCTGCAGATGGAATTAAGACTCAATGATCTGACAAAAAGATTCCATGATTTTACGGCGGTAGATCATGTCAGCCTTACGATGACAAATGGAGTCTACGGGCTGCTTGGGGTAAACGGGGCAGGGAAAACCACGTTAATGCGAATGCTCTGTACACTTATGAAGCCCACGGAGGGAAGGATTACTTATCAGGGGAAAGACATATTTAAACTGGACAGCGAATATCGGAAATTATTAGGGTATCTGCCCCAGGAATTCGGGTTTTATCCGGAATTTACGGTGAAAGACTATCTGCTTTATATCGCTTCCATAAAAGGCCTGCGGCCGATGGTGGCGAAAAAGAGGACGGATCTTCTGCTCTCCCAGGTGGGTCTTGCGAATGCCAAGAACAAGAAAATGAAGAATCTGTCCGGGGGGATGAAGCGCCGCGCGGGGATCGCCCAGGCTATGTTAAATAATCCAAAAATATTGATCCTTGACGAACCGACGGCCGGGCTTGACCCCAATGAGCGGATCCGCTTCCGCAATCTGATCAGCGAGCTGTCGGAGGAACGGCTGGTCCTGTTATCCACACATATTGTCTCAGACATCGAGTATATCGCCAATGAAATCTGGCTGATGAAAGACGGAAGGATCCTGGAGCAGGGATCCGTGGACCAGGTGATCGATGCCATGCCGGAAATGGTATGGATCTGTCATGTGGAAAAGCAGATGGTAGGTCCGCTGATGAGTCAGTATAAGATCTCAAATATGAAGACAGAGGGCGGAAAGGCAGAACTGCGGATCATTTCTTCCAGGAAGCCGCTCCCGGAAGCGACTCCGGTACAGCCTACGCTGGAAGATGTGTTTTTGCATTATTTTGGAGAGAAGGCAGGTGGCGACCATGATAAGATTTGAAATCCTGAAAATATTTTCCAAGGCCAGAAATAAAGTAGCGCTGCTGGTTTTGCTGGCGGTCCTTGTGGCCGTGTCCATGCTGACCATTGACCAGGTAGAATATGTGGATGAAAACCAGAACCATATAACGGGGATCACGGCCGCAAGGACCCTCAGGGAAGAGAAAAATAAATGGAAAGGATATCTGACAGAAGATGTTTTCCGGGAGGTTTACCGGGAAAAGCACCGGATCTACGCAGAAGAAGGGGAGGAGGAAGCGTATTGTGAATGTCAGGGCCTGTGGGGAGTGGCGGATCTGATCAACAGCGCAAACAGTCCCTGGCGCAAATACGATTACTTCGCGATTGATAATATTACGGAAGAGGAAGCGGCTGCCGTCTATGAGAAGCGGATCGCCAATCTGAAGGAATATCTGGATTTCGGCGGGGAGTATTATACAGACAAAGAAAAAGAGTATCTGATCGCTCAATATCAGGATCTGGACACGCCCCTTTACTACGAATATTTCGACGGGTGGAGCGCCCTGCAGCAGAATCTCCCTACGTTTCTTATGATCCTGGCGCTGGTTGCAGGGTTCTTCCTGTCGGGGATGTTTTCCGAGGAATTTCAGACAAAAGCAGACGCCGTCTTTTTCTCCACAAAACTGGGGAGAAATAAAGCGGTCCGGGCGAAGATCGGCGCAGGCCTTCTGGTCTCTACGGTGTTATACGTTGTATTTACCCTTTTGTACACGGCCATTGTACTTTATGTCCTTGGCCCGGACGGGGCAAATTGTCCGATCCAGCTGGATTTCTGGAGGAGCAGCTATAATATTACCATACTGGAAGGGTACCTTATGATCGTGGCGGGCGGTTATGTGGGTATGCTGTTTACCTCCGGGATGGCCATATTGGTGTCTGTGCTGACCCGCTCGACAGTGATCGCCGCGCTTGTACCTGTTTTCATCATTTGCTTCCTTCCCTTTTTGAGCAGGATTATCCCGTTGGCGACGGTCTTTTCCTTCTTCCCGGACAAACTGTTTAATATCTATGACGGACTTCGCAATTTTAGCCTTACGGAGATCGGCGGGCAGGTTATGAATATTTCAAGTGTTATCCTGCCGCTGTACTTTGTAGTGGCGCTGCTTCTGATCCCGCTGGTCTATCGGCTGTACAGGAAGGCGGAGATAAAATAAATGGGCAGATACAGGAAAAGACGCAAAGGAAGACATATAAGAAGATTTCTTATGATCCTGGCGCTGCTTGCGGTTGCAGGCTGCGGGGTTCTGATGTGTGCCGGCAGGCTGGGGTTCAAAAAGACGGCCAGCCTGGAGAATGGATGGAATCTGATCCTGGTCAACAGGGACAACTATATACCGGATAATTATGAATTCGATCTGACGGAATTAGCCAATGGGGAGAAAGTGGATTCCAGGATCTATCCCAGTCTGCAGGATATGTTTGACGACGCCAGGGCCAAAGGTTTACATCTCTTTGTGGCGGCAGGATACCGGACAGAAGAAAAGCAGCGGCAGCTTCTGGAGGAAAAAACCGAAGCGTATGTAAATGAGGGACATTCCAGATCCGAAGCAAGGGAGCTTGCGGAAGAATGGGTTGCGGTTCCGGGTACCAGTGAACATCAGATCGGGATAGCGGTAGACATCAACGCAGATACCAAGTATAGTTCCAGGGACTCTGTATACGGATGGCTTGAGAAAAACTCCTGGAAGTACGGATTTATCAGACGGTATCCTCCCGACAAAACAGAGATCACAGGGGTGATCAATGAGCCGTGGCACTTCCGGTATGTGGGGAAGGAAGCGGCGCAGGAGATCTATTCACAGGGGATCTGCCTGGAGGAATACATAGAAATGCTGGGATAGAGAGTGTAAAGGCAGAGTATGTAGAAGATACATACTCTGCCTTTTTGTCATCTGTAGAATTAATTATCTGTCCATGTTCTGAAGCGCTTCCCGGCCCAGCGCATCGGCGGCGATGATGGCCGCATATAACTGATCCGGCGTTACGTCGGCTACCATATTGTGGATGGATTCGCCTTCCACGCAGGACTTCTCTGCGATCACACGGATCTGGTCTTCCGTGGTGATGCCGATCTCTTTTAGTGTGACCGGAAGCCCTACTTCCATGCAGAAGTCCTGAACCTCTTTGAATTCTTCTTTGGACGCCCGCTCCAGGACAAGCTGGACCAAAGTGCCGAAGGCCACGCAGTTTCCGTGGGGAGCGCTGTGTCCGCCCAGGGCGGTCAGGCCGTTGTAGAAGGAATGGGCGACGGCAAGACCGCCGTTGTCGGCGCCTACGCCGGAGAGGTAGACGTTGGCTTCAATGATGGCGTCCAGAGCCGGTGTGACTACGTTGTGTTCACAGGCTGTTTTGGCGGCCGCGCCGTATTCTTTCAGCGTCTGATAGCAAAGGCGGCAAAGAGCCATGGCGGACTGGGTGATCCCGCCGTTTTCCAGGCTGGGAGCGTCGGTGCGTTCACAGGCCCTGGCTTCAAAATAAGTGCCCAGGGCGTCGCCCATGCCGGCTACCAGGAAGCGGACCGGAGCTTTGGCGATCACGTCGCTGTCCACGATCACGGCTTCCGGGTTCTTGGGGTAGAACAGATAGCTGTTGAAGGTCTTGTCGTCATTGTAGATCACGGACAGCCCGGTACAGGGGGCGTCGGTGGCAACTACCGTGGGGACGATCACCACCGGAAGCTTCTCATAATGCGCAGTCGCTTTGGCGGTGTCGATGGCAGAGCCTCCGCCTACGCCGACTACCACATTCAGCCCGTTTTCCCGGACGATCTTGCGCATTTTCTCAATCTCTCCTACACTGGAAGTTCCGCCGAAGATTTCATAACGGCGGATGTCCGTTGTCCCTTCAAAGCTCTTCTCGATCTTATCGTGGCACATCTTGTGGCCGCTGTTGGAACAGATGAACAGCCATTTGTCTCCCAGATCTTTCATCTCTTCGTGGAAATGGAGAAGAGAATCCTTTCCCTGCACGTATTTCTGCGGTGCCCGCATCATTCTGAGCCTTGCCATATGAATTCCTCCTTTGAAATGAATCGTTAAATATATATCAATCTTTGCCTTTATTATAGTCCTGCGATTTCAGATTTCAAGAGCAAAATCTCTGAAAATATTGCTGTAAATAAAGAAAATTTTGGTAAATTTTATCGCTGTGTGGTTTCGTTAACATTCATTTTACAGAAGCATGATAGAAATCAGGGATAGACCCCTTCTATAATGAAAACAGAAGAGGAAAGCTGACTTTGGGGAAGGAGGAAGCGGATATGGCATTGTTGATGAACGATACCGATATGAAACAGATGCTGGACGCGATCTGTCCGGAGGGAGAAACCTATCAGGGGCAGGCATGGGGCACCTTGATGTCCGGAACAGCGGAAATGCTGGCGCTTGGAGCGCTGAGTAATGTGTACTGTTATGTAGGGGTTACAGAGCGGTTCCTGGTGATCGCAGTGCTGGAGACTCTGGACATTTCTCATATTTACGGGAAGATCTGTATTCCCTTTGATCAGTTTGACGAGGTGAAGATTAAAAAGGGACTGGTTCCGTCCCAGAGGATCATTAAGATGAAGAGCGGAAAGACGAAATTAAAATTGTCTCTGGTCAACAACTCGATCACGGCAAAGGTGAAAGAGCAGAAGCTGGGAATGCAGAAGATCTGCGAAGCGCTGGAGAAAGCTGCCCGATAAAAGAATAGTTTCATTGATTGAAATTGCATGACAGAGTATGTAGAAGATACATACGCTGTCTTTTTTGGTGCGCCAGAAAACTTGCAATAAGCAGGTACATAAATTATAATGGAATTAGCCGTACGGCTAAAAAAGTATGAAAAAATTATAATTTTGCCGTACGGCATAGAAATGGAGAAAATATGAAAATTATTGATACCAAATCTCTTGGCACAGCGATACGAGAAAGGCGCAAAGAACTTCATTACACGCAGACATATCTGGCTGAATTCAGTGGCCTCAGCGTTAGTTTTATCTCAGACCTGGAACGAGGGAAAGCGACGGCAGAAATAGGAAAGACACTGCAGATCATACATTTGTTGGGGATGGATATTCTGGTGGAGAAGCGGGGGTAAGATGGAGATGGGAAACAGATACGATAACATTTTACAATTCAAGGGGACCTGGCGGGATTACCAGGAGCGGGTCCTGTCCAATTCAGGAAAATATCTGGCGGACGGCAAGCTGCATATTGTGGCGGCGCCGGGCTCCGGGAAGACAACCCTTGGCATTGAGCTGATCCGGCGGCTGGGGGAGTCCTGTCTGATCCTGTCGCCCAGCATTACTATCCGGCAGCAGTGGCTTGCCCGGATCACAGAAGGATTTCTTGTGGAAGGACAGGCGCCGGAGGAACTGATGTCCAATGACCTGAAGCAGATGAAGCCGATCACGGCCATCACCTATCAGGCGCTGTACAGCGCCATGAAACATTACCAGGGAGAGCTTCGGGATCAGGGGGAGGAAGAAGACGAAGAGCCGGATCCGGTTCTTGCCGAAGAAACGGAGGCGGTAGACTTCCGGGAGTTTGATATCCTGGCGGCGGTGAAGGAAGCCGGGGTGAAGACGATCTGCCTGGATGAGGCTCATCACCTGCGCAGCGAGTGGTGGAAAGCGCTGGAAAGTTTTATGAAAGAGATGAAGGGGATGACGGTGATCGCGCTGACTGCCACACCGCCCTATGACAGTACCGCCGGGCAGTGGAAGCGGTACACGGATCTGTGCGGCCCCATCGATGAAGAGATCTTTACGCCGGAACTGGTGCGGGAGGGGAGCCTTTGTCCCCATGAGGACTATGTGTATTTTAACTGGCCTACGAAAGAAGAGCTAAAAGAGATCGGGAAGTACCAGGAGCAGACGGCCGGCGTATACCGGGAGCTTCTGACCGGCCCGGAATTTACCCGGATGATCGCCACCCATAAGGGACTGCAGGATCCGGAAGGATACAGTGAGAAATTCCTGGAGGAGCCCAAGTATTTCTCTGCCCTTCTCATCTTCTGCCAGGCTCAGAGGATCCCCTTTCCACCTTATCTGCGGCGGTTGATCGGGACAGAGGGAAGGCTGCCGGAACTGACGGATAAGTGGCTGGAAGCCCTGCTGCAGGGATTCCTCTATGACGATACAGACTCTTATCTGGTATCAGAGGAAGCAAGGGAACGGATCCAGAAACAACTGAAGGAAGCGGGATGTATCTACCGGAAGAAGGTTTCCCTGACTCACAAGGACGCCCTGCAGAAGCTTCTGGTCAAGAGTCAGGGCAAGATGGAGAGCATCGGCAGGATCGTGGAGACAGAACAGCAGGCCATGGGAGACCGGCTCAGGCTCCTTATCCTGTGCGACTATATCAAGAAAGAAAAGCTGTCCGTTGTGGGGACGGAGGAAGATATGACTGCGGAGATCGGGGCAGTGTCTATCTTTGAGTTCCTGCGGCGCAAAGATCAGGCCGGGATCAGGCTTGGAGTTCTCAGTGGTTCCGTGGTCATCGTGCCCCTGGATACGAAGGAGATCCTGGAGAAGCTGATGGCGGAAAAAGACTGTGAGGGAACCCTCTCTCCCATCCGGGAGACCGGATACGGGAAGCTGCAGGTGAAGGGGAAGCAAACCCATGTGGTAGCTGTGGTGACAGAGCTTTTTGAACAGGGGCAGATCAACGCCCTGGTAGGGACCAAATCCCTGCTGGGTGAAGGGTGGGACGCTCCCTGTATCAATTCGCTGATCCTGGCAACCTATGTAGGGTCCTTTATGCTGAGCAACCAGATGCGGGGCCGGACCATCCGTACGGATAAGAACCATCCGGATAAGACCGGCAATATCTGGCATCTGGCCTGTATCTTCCCCCAGAAGAAGGGGAAGGAAAAGCATCCGGACCTCTCCGGGGACTACGAGACACTGGTCCGCCGGTTTGACTCTTTCCTGGGGGTATCCTGGCAGGAACCGGTGATCGAGAGCGGCATCGGGCGGCTGGGGATCCCGGAGTTTGACACCCGGGATGAGATGGAAGAGATCAATGAGACCATGCTCTTAAGGGCGGCTGACCGGGAAGGGCTGCGCCAGAGATGGGAGCAGTCTCTGAAAGAGATCCGTGGCGGAATGGAGGTGCGCCAGCGGGAGGACATCCCCAAAGAGGCTGCCAATACCGGGTACATTTTCGTTCATGCTCTGGGATTTATGATCCTGAGTATCCTGTCGGCAGTACTTTCCGAGGCTGTCCGGCTGTTCTTCGAGATGACTTACCGGTATCCCGGCTCGCTGGTGCCAAAGGTCCTGATGGCGATCACGGTCCTGGGCTGTCTGGGGATCGGAAGATTTGGATATCTTTTGTTCAAGTTCAGCACCCCGCAGAAGCGGATGCGCCAGATCGGCCAGGCGGTGGCCTCAGCCCTGGAAGAGCTTGGAGAGCTGGAGGATCCGCAGCACAGCCGGGTGGAAACAGAATCCCTGCAGGGGGCGGTGATCAGCGTGGAACTGAAAGGCGGGACCATGCGGGACAAGACTACATTCGCAGTCTGCATGGAAGAGATCTGGGGCGTCATCGACAACCCCAGGTATCTGCTGGTGAGAGGAAGAAAGCCCCAGAAGGCCAAAGAATTCTATGCGGTTCCTGAGATTTTCGGGAAGCACAAGGACCGGGTCTATGTCTTTGAGAAACATATCCGCAAGGCGCTGGGGAGATTCCAGACTGTCTATACCCGGACGCCGGAAGGGCGGAAAGTCCTTTTGCGGGCGCGGACACGGTCCTTTGTGAATAAGAATCAGACGGTGCTGCAGGGACGGAAAGTCGTGAAGGGCGAATACGAATAAAAAAGAATCGACACAGAATTCCTGGCAAGGCTGTGTCGATTTTTCTTGCCTTTTATGAGCTGGGCGTTTATACTGATTTCATCAGAACACGAATCGAGTGTTCTGCCAATGATCGGAGACGGCATTTCTGCCGGAATTATCCAGAGAACTGAAAAAAGAATAAGGAGACTGTAATACAAGGAACGCTTGTTATTTGTCTGGAGAGTTTCTATAATAGGATTACGAGAGTGATTATGACAGCGGGGATAAGGTGAAGTACCTGGATTACATTTCACGTACGGTCAAGCGGTATATGAAAAAATGGAGAATCAGGAACGAGTCTGCTTTGAAGATCCGTATGATCGTAATCTATACTGCGGATATTGAACCACGGCAAACCCAGCCGGTGCTTGACGTGGGGTGTCTGCGTTTACAAGTGGAAGAAGCGTTCTTATGTGAGATGGACTGGGAAGAGACAGAAAGAGAATTGGCAAAAAAGATAAAAGAGCACGAACCACTGACAGCGGAGGATCAAATGCGGTTTATTGTTCTTCCTCTGACTCATAAGGGGAAACAAGAAAAGCAGGAATGTATCCGCAGATGTTTTAGGTTGGCGCGAGAAGTGGCAGATGTAAAAGTGCAGACCTTCATCTTATCCGGAATGCTTGTATTTTCGGATAAGGTGATCACAAAAGAGGATTCGAAGCAGATAAAGGAGTGGATTATGTTGACGAAGGTAGGGCAGCTGTTTGAGGAAGAGAAATTAGAAGCGGTGAAAGAAGTAACGAAAGAAGCAGAAAAACAGAGGGAAAATACTGCGCGGAAGTTGTTGGGAAGAGGATTTTCACAAGAAGAAATCCTGGAGATCGTGGATGGACTGACTGAGGGTGAGATCAGGAAGCTTAAGGAGAGTCTATAGCGTGATTTTTGTGAACAAAGCCGGATGGATAAACCATTCCGGCGTTGTTCTGCTTAAAAGTGTTACCGATAATACCCGGCGTAAATTCCCCCAAGGGCAAGCAGCTCCTCATGGGTGCCCCGCTCTGCGATGCCGTTGTCAGCCACCACCAGGATCTCATCGGCATTCTGGATGGTGGACAGCCGGTGGGCGATGGTGATAGTAGTACGGTTGTGGGACAGGGCGTCCAGACTCTTTTGGATCCAGCGTTCGCTCTCGTTGTCCAGGGCGCTGGTGGCCTCGTCCAGGATCAGGATGGGCGGGTTCTTTAAGAAGACTCTGGCAATGGAGATGCGCTGCTTCTGTCCGCCGGAGAGCCGGGTGCCCCGCTCTCCTACATAAGTGTCATAGCCTTCGGGAAGGCTTACGATAAAGTCGTGGATGTTGGCCCTTCTGGCCGCTTCCACGATTTCTTCTTCGGAGGCGCCGGGCTTGCCGTAGGCAATATTTTCCCGGATGGTGCCGCAGAAGAGATAAACGTCCTGCTGGACGATGCCGATCTGTCCCCGCAGGGAGGAAAGGGTCAGGTCCCGCACGTCCTTGCCGTCGATCAGCACCCGGCCGCCGGTCACATCATAGAACCGGGGCAGCAGGTTGCAGATGGTGGTCTTGCCGGAGCCGGAAGGCCCTACCAGAGCCACGGAACGGCCGGCCTGGATCTCAAAGGTGACATGTTCCAGCACCGGGGCGTCATCGTCCGGATAGTGGAAGGACACGTCTTCATAGGTGACAGTGCCCTTGATATCGGTGAGAGGCTTTGCGTCCGGCTTGTCCTGGATCTCAATCTCTGTGCCCATCACATCCAGGTAGCGGCGGAAGCCGGAGAGACCTTTCTGCATCATCTCCATCAGTTCTACCAGGATCTGGATAGGACTGATAAAGATGCCGATATAGAGAGCGTACATGGACAGATCCACTACGTCCATCCGGCCTTGGGCGATGAGATAGCCGCCGTAGACAAGGGTCACCAGGTACATCATGCCCTGGAAGAAAAGATTCCCTCCGGTGAAATCACCCATACATTTGTAGTTGGCGTCTTTGGAGCGGAGAAAGCCCTGATTGCTTCTGGCGAATTTCTCCCGTTCAATGTCCTCGTTGGCGAAGGACTGTACCACCCGGATGCCGGCCAGGGTATCCTGGAGGCTGGCGTTCACATCCCCGATCTTGCGGCGGTTGTCCAGGAAGGTAGCCTGCATCCGCCTGTTCTGGCTGATGGAGAAGATCAGCATGCAGATCACCAGGGCAAGCAGTGGAATGGCCAGCTGCCAGTTGATCAGGAACAGGAAGATAAAGGATCCCACGATCTTGATGAGAGAGATAAACAGGTTCTCCGGGCCGTGGTGGGCGAATTCCGCGATGTCAAAGAGGTCAGAGACCAGCTTGCTCATCATCTGGCCGGAGTTGTTCTGATTATAGTAGGAGAAGGACAGCTTCTCATAGTGGTCGAAGAGGCGGGAGCGCATATCCCGTTCCATGTGGGCACCCATCATGTGTCCCTGGTAGCTGACATAATATTTGCACAGGCTCTGAAGCACGTACATAATGAAAAGCCCGACGCCGATAAGAGGCAGGGCATGGAGAATGGTTTCCCTGTCCCCGGTAAACAGGCGGTCGATGGCGGTCCGCAAAAACTGGGGATAGAGAAGATCTACTACGCTTATGAAAGTGGCGCAGAAAAGATCCAGGAAAAATACGGTTTTATAAGGCTGATAATAATGAATAAATTTTCGTAGTGCAGACATAAGGGAAAACTTCCTTTCCATCAGATTAGAATATTATAACACCAGGATGCAGGGGAAGGTCAAGAAGCAGATGAGGAGAAAATGGATCGCATTGTATTTCCCCAAAGGTTAAGATATAATATATGCATGCGTTACGTTTACTAATTAGGAAAGAGTGGTAGAGATGGACAGAATCAATCAGATATGGCCGGAGTGGCATACTGTGGAACTGATCGGCCGGGGGGCGTTCGGAGAGGTATACAAGGCGAAGAGGGAGAAACTGGGAGAGGTTTTTTACAGCGCTGTCAAAGTGATCCAGATTCCCCGGGAAGAGAGTGAAGTAAGGGAGATGCTGGCAGACGGACACACCAGCCAGTCGATCCGTTACTATTATGAATCCATAGCCAAGGGACTGATGAATGAGATCAAGGTGATGGAGGTCCTGAAATCCGCCGGCAATGTTGTAAGCATCGAAGAATTCGATGTCCGGGACCGGGAGGACGGGATCGGATGGGAAGCATTTATCCGGATGGAACTGCTGCGCAATCTGAATGACTACCGGCAGGGGCGGGAGATGTCCCAGGAAGAAACGGTGAAGCTGGGAAGCGACATCTGTGAAGCTTTGATCTGCTGCGAGAAAAGCAGGATCATTCACAGGGATATCAAACCATCCAATATTTTTGTCGACGTCTATGGAAATTTTAAGCTCGGCGATTTTGGCATTGCGCGCCAGCTGGAGAAAACCCAGAGCACCCTGTCGCAGAAGGGGACGGAGATGTACATGGCGCCGGAGGTGCGGTATGGCGAAAGCGGCAGCAGTTATAATGTAGACGTCTATTCCCTGGGACTGGTGATGTACCGGCTGCTCAATGGGAACCGGATGCCTTTTGAGCCGGCAGACAAAGAAATGATCAGCTTTCAGGAGAGGGAGGAAGCGCTTGCGCGCAGGCTGCGGGGCGAGAAATTGCCGCTTCCGGCAAAGGCGGATCCGGCGCTTGGCCGCATCATTGTAAAAGCATGCGAAGCAGATAAGACGAAACGTTACCAGAGCGCGGAAGAGATGAAGGCGGATCTGCTGCTTTTTAGCAGTGGACAAGGGACGGAAAGAAAAACAACAGAGAAGGCAAAAGCAGAAGAACAAGGGGAGCCGGCAAGATCCAGCGTCAAAGCGGAGACTCAATTTGAGGAAGAAGAGACAGTGAGCGCTTTTTCAGAATTCGGCCAGGCCCGTGGCGAAGAAACGTATACTACGTCGTTTGGGGAAAAGGCGGATGCCGGACAGGAGTATGTCTATGTCAAGCCGGCAGGAGCCCAGGTCCAGAGGCGTATCGAACTGCCTAAGAATACATCGGCTGCTCAGAGCGCGCCGGTAACTCAGAACAGGGCGGCTTCTGTGAATAGGGAAAAGCCCCAGAAGGGATCAACAACAACATATAAAGCCGCGACTGCGGCGATGGTGGTGGGCGCGGTTATCCTGGTATTGTATTCGCGGCAGAAAAATTTTAGCCCGGGAGAGGCTATGGCGCCGTGGGTGGTGATATTTTTAATCGTACAGGTGATAGGGCTGCTGCTGGTGTGCCTGAAAAACAGCAAGGTGGGCGCAGTGCTCTGTATGCCAAGCGGGCTTATGATCGGAGTGATCCCCATGATATTGTTCCCTGGCATATTCGACCATACGTTGCTTACTATAGTGATGATTTTCGTGACACTGGCATTATGGATTTTCCTTTTCACGGTCCCCTGGATGGCGGTTGATGCAGGGAAAAAGAAGAAATAGACGGACAATAGCTGGAGGAGAAAACATATGAGAATTCTGATCATAGACGGCCAGGGCGGCGGCCTGGGCCGGCAGCTGGTAACTGCAGTAAAAGAGAAGTGTCCGGAGGCGGAGGTGCTGGCGGTGGGGACTAACAGTACTGCCACAGGCGCCATGCTCCGGGCAGGAGCGGATCAGGCGGCCACCGGGGAAAATGCGGTGCTGGTGGCGTGCCGAAAGGCGGACGTGATCATCGGGCCCATAGGGATCGTGATCGCGGACTCCATGCTGGGGGAGATTACCCCGGCTATGGCTGCGGCGGTAGGAAAGAGCCCGGCCAGGAGGATCCTGCTTCCGGTGAATCAGTGCGATAACCTGGTTGTGGGAGCCGCGGATCTTAGTATGGCGGATAAGGTGCGGGAAGCAGCAGAACTCCTGCGCGGACTTCTGGATCAGTAGATGGAGAGGAGAACGGCAATGCAGGGAAAACAAGAGATTCTGGAACATATCCATACATTTGTCCGGGAGTATCAGAAGGAAAGAGAACTGACTGCGAGATGGAAACAGCCGCTGATGGGATTCGCGGATGCGAACAGCCCCTATATACGCAGTTTGAAGGAACTGATCTCGCCTACTCATTATCTGCCGGAGGAATTTCTTCCGGATTGTAAGACCATTCTGTGTTATTTCTTTCCCTTTACAGAGGAGATTGCCCGCAGCAATGAGGAAGGGGAGGAACCTTCTGCCGGCTGGGTGAGGGCCTATCAGGAGACCAATCAGATGTTTGTAGAGCTGAACCGGTCTCTGGAAGAGCTTTTTGCCTCCTGGGGATACCGGGCAGTATCGCCGGATCCGGTGGGGATGATCGATGAGGATCATATCTACAGCAACTGGTCTCAGCGACACATTGCGTATGCTGCGGGCCTTGGAACTTTCGGGATGAACAATATGCTGATCACAGAGGCGGGGACCTGCGGCCGGTTTTATTCCCTGATCACCGATTATCCGGCGGATACAGACGGGCCGGTTCGAAAAGAGCGGTGCCTCTATAAGCGGAACGGTTCCTGCGGCCTGTGTGTGAGGAGATGCCCCATCCATGCACTGACCCTGGAGAGTGGATTTGACCGGGTTGCCTGCCAGAGGCACCTGGCGGACTTTGAGAAGCGGCTGGGGGCGGATGTATGCGGGAAATGTACACTTCAGCTGCCCTGCACCTATGGAATACCAAATAGGGACGGAGTTTAGGACTTCCGTCTCTATTTATTTGCGCAAAAATTTTTGCGCAGGTTCCAAAGCGATTTGCTGGTAATTTGGCAGGGGGTCTGGTATTCTGGGGTAAAGATATTTTTCTGAAGGGAAAGAAAGCAGTATGGGAAAAGCTGAGAATAGAGAAAGTACCTGCTCTCTTGCCGAGCGTCTGGTGGAGCTTCGAAAAAAGCAGGGATACAGTCAGCAGGAGATAGCGGACCGGTTGTCTGTTACCAGGCAGACAATCTCAAACTGGGAATGTGGACAAGGAGCGCCAGCTCTGGATAAAGCGGCGGAACTGGCAGCTATTTATCAGATCAGCCTGGATGAGTTGGCAGGACTTGCAGATAAGAGAGAAGCGCCGGGAGCGGATCTTCATATTCTTAAGAAGCTGGAGGGACGGCGCTGTCAGCTGGAATTTACAGAAGAGAATACGATAGACGCGGTGATGGACGGCCTGTTAGACAATGCCAATGTCCGGATCCTGGAAGTGGGAGACCGCTGGATCAGGATCGAATATGAGAGAAAAAAGGAAGATGCCATGTTTCAAAAAGAGACGGTGGTGCGGGAAGTAGAGCATTCGATGATCATCGGGGCATCTTTTGTGGAAGAAAAGGAGAGCTGACACTATGACAACGGTACTGATGTTTTTCATGGTATTTATGCTGGCATACGGGATATATTTTCTGTGTACCCATTTGGAAAAAGAAGAGAAGAACGGGGGAAAAGGGCCGCAGAAGGGCAAAAGTGGATGGTCGGAGATCCTTCCCGGATATAGGGGACGGACCATCGAAATAGTAGTGAAGGATCCCATGTTCGGGATTGGGGTGATCCACAGCCAGAAAGGCATTTTGCAGGATCTGGACGATCAGTGGATAGAAATGGTATGTGAAGAAAAAAAGAAGAAGGTTATAAAGATGATCCGTCTGGATCAGATCAGCGGAGTAAAAGAGATCCTGTAAAGTATGGTTATCTTGCAATTGGGCAGGCATCGTGTTATGATGATTTCACATCAAATTCCCGGATATTTTTCTTCTAAATTTTCTAACATCCGGACAGAGTTTTCAGGCGTTTCAGCCAGAGATACCCAAAAGTTTGATGAAAAAAATCGAATAAAGGAGGCTTTGCCTATGGGAAAAGCAAACACATCAGTGAATCAGTGGCTGAGGGACAACCACCGGTTTGCCAGCCTGTATAATGGTTATGTATTCGGGGGCCGGCAGATCATAAGGCCGGAGGAACTGGAAGACCTGGACCGGGAGACGGATATCCTGGTCACGGACAAGGCGGGAAAGACAAAGGCTGTGGGAAGGCGCAGGGATATTGTGAAACGCTGGAAGAACACGGTGAATCTGGCGATCCTGGCCTGCGAATCCCAGGATAAGATCCATTATGCCATGCCGGTCCGCTGCATGCTGTATGACGGATTGGCTTATACTGACCAGATCCGGGAACTGTGGCGGACGCATCGGAAATCTGGAGAAACCCTGGGAAAAGGGGAGTTAAGTACGGAGGAATTCCTGTCCAGATTCAGGCGGGAGGATTTTATCTATCCCATTCTTACGCTGGTGTTTTATTATGATGAGAAGAAATGGGACGGGGCCACAGATCTGTACGGGATGTTTCCGCCCGGAACAGAAGGGAAGGACAAGGAGACAGGAGAGGTTTTACGGAAATATGTGCCCAACTATCGGATGAACCTGATCGATGCGGGACATATGGAAGAAGCAGAACTGCAAAGACTTTCAGAAGATTTACAACAGGTACTGGGCATGTTAAAATATAGGGGCAGAAAGAAGGAATTGCAGGAATATATACAAAAGAACGAAAAGTATTTCAGCAGTGTAGATGCAGAGACCTATCAGGCGCTGTGCAGCTTTTTGAATATGGAAAAGGGGATAAAAGAGGTGGAAGCCATGCAGAAGGAGGAGCGTGTGAATATGTGTCAGGCATTGGAAGAATGGTATCAGGATGCGTTAAAAGAAGGAAGGAAAGCCGGATTAGCAGAAGGAAGGGAAGCCGGGCTTGCAGAAGGCAGAGAATCTGGAGTGGCCCTGGCAAAGAAAGTTTTCCGCTTGTCAGCGGAAGGACGGACGGAAGCGGAGATTGCAAAAGAGGCGGGAATCGGCCTGGAAGAGGTGCGCGGTATTCTTGAGTAACAAAACGGTTGCCGGCAGTTTTTCTATATGGTAGTATTAGAAAAGAGCTCCGGCAGGAAGCCGGAAGATGCGTCAGAAGACGTGAGGATTATGATACAGAAGTTTTATCAGATATAAATGGTTGCTTTATGGCAACGGAGATACAGGTTGACAGGAAAGATATCAGGAAGGTATCTGTTTTCAGGAGAAAGCAGACATCTTCCTGTTTCTGTTTGTAAGGAGGAAAGAAGGTATGACATTACAGGAGTTTTTTAAAGAAGTCCCCAAAGCCGCGGTGGCCTTTTCCGGCGGTGCGGACTCTGCCTTTCTCCTGTGGGCGGCCAGGGAATGCGGCGCGGATGTCCGGGCCTATTATGTGAAGACGGCCTTCCAGCCGGCTTTTGAGCTTAAGGACGCCAGGCGGCTGGCGCGGGAATTGCAGGTGCCGATGACCGTGATCGAAGAGGATATCCTGGCGGTGCCGGAGGCGGCGCAGAACGGCCCGAAGCGCTGTTACTACTGCAAACGGGTGCTGTTTTCCAGCCTGCGGGAAGCTGCGCGCCGGGATGGATACCCGGTGCTTCTGGACGGGACCAATGCCTCCGATGACGCGAAAGACCGGCCGGGTATGCAGGCGCTGCGGGAGCTTCAGGTGCGGTCGCCTCTGCGGGAATGCGGGATCACCAAGGAACAGCTGCGGCAGATGTCTAAAGAAGCCGGTCTGTTTACCTGGGAGAAGCCGGCCTATGCCTGCCTGGCTACCCGGGTGCCCACGGGAACGAAGATCACGTTGGAGACCCTTAAAAATGTGGAGCAGGCGGAAGAGATCCTGTCAGAACTTGGCTTTGCGGATTTCCGGGTGCGTATCTGCCAGGAGGGAGCAAGGATCCAGGTAAGAGAAGAAGAGATGGCGGATCTTCTGGATCAGAGGGCAGTTGTTATGGAGCGGTTAAAGCCGCTGTTTCCCGCTGTACTGTTGGATCTGGAAGCCAGAAAACCATCCAGATAGAAGGAAGGAGAAGCAATGGATAATAAACATGACATTTTAGAATTGCTGCGTCAGGTGGCGGATGGAAAGGTGTCGCCGGAGAACGCTATGCTGGAGTTAAAGGAGGCGCCCTTTGAAGATCTTGCCTATGCCAAGATCGATTTTCATAGAAGCGTCCGTCAGGGAGCCGCGGAGGTGATTTACGGAGAGGGCAAGACGCCGGAGCAGATCAAAGGGATCGTAGAACGGATGGGCGAGAAGGGGTGCCGCAACATTCTGGTGACCCGGATCAGCCAGGAGACCGGAGACTATCTGTCCCGGTTTCTCCCTATAGATTACCACAAGATCCCCCGACTTGGGATCGCATTTCCGGAAGACCGGCCGGGACGGGGAAATATTGTGGTGGCCACCGGAGGGACCAGCGACATGCCGGTGGCAGAAGAGGCGGCGCTGACTGCCGAAGCCATGGGAAATCATGTGACCCGGGTTTATGATGTGGGCGTGGCGGGACTTCACCGCCTGCTGTCTAATCTGGATGTTCTTATGCAGGCCCGCTGCGTGATCGCAGTGGCAGGCATGGAAGGAGCCCTGGCTTCCGTGGTGGGCGGACTGGTGGACTGCCCGGTGATCGCAGTACCCACAAGCGTAGGCTACGGCGCCAGCTTTGGAGGGCTGTCGGCGCTTCTGTCCATGCTGAATTCCTGCGCTTCCGGGTGCAGTGTGGTGAATATCGACAATGGATTCGGGGCCGGGTATCTGGCCAGCCGGATTAATCAGATGGAAGGGATCAAGGAGGAATAACAGATGCGGACATTATATATCGAATGTAACATGGGGGCAGCCGGTGATATGCTGATGGGCGCCCTGTATGAACTGCTGGAAGATAAAGAGGGATTTCTGAAGACCATGAACAGCCTGGGACTGCCCGGCGTGCATGTGGAGGCGGAGGCGGGAAAGACCTGCGGGATCGCCGGGACGCATATGCGGGTGACAGTACACGGAGAGGAAGAAGCTGCCTGTGGACACGATCATGCGCACGATCATCACCACCACCATCATCATGCCACGCCGGGGCATATCGGGGAACTGATCGACACCCTGCATCTGCCGGAAGAGGTAAAGAAAGAGGCCAGAGCGGTGTATGACCGGATCGCCCGGGCAGAAGCCAGGGCTCACGGCTGCCCTGTGGGGGACGTGCATTTCCACGAGGTGGGAGCCCTGGACGCGGTGGCAGATGTGACCGGTGTATGTTATTGCCTGTATCTTCTAAAGCCCGGGCGGATCGTGGTTTCCCCGGTCCATGTGGGAAGCGGCACGGTGCGGTGCGCTCACGGGATCATGCCGGTACCGGCGCCTGCCACAGCCAACCTGCTGAAGGGAGCGCCAAGCTACGGCGGAGAGATCCGGGGAGAACTGTGTACGCCTACCGGAGCTGCGCTTCTTACCCAGTTCGCGGATGCTTTTGGCCCGATGCCGGTGATGACAGGCACTGGCGTGGGGATCGGGATTGGAACAAAGGAATTTCCTCAGGCCAACTGTGTGCGGGTATTCCTGGGAGAAAGTCAGGAATCGGAAGGGACCGGCGCAAACGGCAGGATCACAGAACTGATCTGCAACCTGGATGACATGACGCCGGAGGCTCTTTCCTTTGCCTGCGGCCGGCTTCTGGAAGCAGGGGCGCTGGACGTGTATACCATTCCCGGCACCATGAAAAAAGGCCGCCCTGGCCATGTGCTGACGGTACTGTGCGAAGAAGGGAACGAAGAGGAAATGGTCCGGAAGATATTCCGGGAGACGGCCACCAACGGAGTGCGGGCCCGCCGGTGTGAGAAATATTTTCTGAAGCCGGGGGTGGAGAAGGTTTCTACGCCCTGGGGAGAGGTGCGGATCAAGACCGCTTCCGGATACGGCGTCACTCATAAGAAACCGGAATACGAAGATGTGGCGAAGATCGCCAGAGAGCAGAACCTGCCCTGGGGGAAGGTGCGGGATGAGGTGATCCGCCGGACGGACATTGACGGACAGGAGGAGAAGTAAGTGAGGCGGTTTACGGCAATCATTCTTACAGCAGGACTTGTGGCAGGGCTCCTGGCAGGCTGCGGTGGGAGTACTGGAAGTATGGAGAATGCCGGGGAGAGTCAGGTCTCCAGAGAAGATTCCGTCATCGTTGCCATGGAGCCTACGGCAGAGCCGGAGACGGGATTTGACCCGGCCTTTGGCTGGGGCGCAGGCGAGCACGTCCATGAGCCTCTGATCCAGAGCACTTTGACAGTGACCAACCCGGATCTGACCATCGGCTACGATCTGGCTACAGACACCAGCGTCAGCGAAGACGGACTTACCTGGACGGTGACTATCCGGGGAGATGTGAAATTTACAGACGGAGAGCCGCTGACTGCCGGGGACGTGGCATTTACCTACAACACGGTGAAAGAGACCAGTTCGGTCAATGATTTTACTATGCTGGACCGGGCGGAGGCCCTTAATGATACCACTGTGGTGTTCCATATGACCCGGCCATTTTCCATCTGGCCCTATACCATGGCGGCGGTGGGGATCCTGCCGGAGCACACCTATGACAGCCGCACCTACGGGACCAATCCCATCGGCTCCGGCCGGTATATGCTGAAGCAGTGGGATCAGGGGCAGCAGGTGATCCTGGAGGCCAACCCGGATTATTACGGGGAGGCGCCCCAAATGAAACAGGTGACCATTCTTTTTATGGAGGAGGACGCGGCGTTTCTGGCCGCCCAGGCGGGCCAGGTGGACGTGGCCTATACTTCCGCCACGTATTCGGATCAGAACATAGACGGGTATGAGCTGGCCGCTTACGAGACGGTGGACAACCGGGGATTCAATCTGCCGGCGGTTCCGGAGGGGACGGATGAGGAAGGCAGACAGACAGGAAATGACTTTACTTCGGATGTGCGGGTGCGAAGAGCCATCAATCTGGGGATCGACCGCCAGGAAATGATCGATCACGTGCTGAACGGTTACGGAAGCCCGGCTTACAGTGCCTGCGACCAGCTTCCCTGGTACAGTGAAGCTTCGGAAGTAGCTTACGACCCGAAAGAAGCGGGGAAATTATTGGACGAGGCGGGCTGGAGAATGGGACCAGACGGCGTCCGGGAAAAGGACGGTGTGAAGGCCAGTCTGAACCTACTGTTTTCTGCCGGAGATTCGGTCCGCCAGGCACTGGTGGAAGATTTTGCGGATCAGATGGAGGAGCTGGGGATCGCCTGCACCACCGAGGGCGTGGGCTGGGATGCGGCCTATGACCGGGCGCTTGCGGACCCGCTGCTGTGGGGATGGGGGGCCCATACCCCCATGGAGCTTTATAACATTTACCATACAGAAGAAAAGAGCGGCTCCGCCCGGTATTCCCCCTATGGAAATGAGGCGGTGGACGCATATATGGATCAGGCGCTGGCAAGCGGGGATCTGGAGGAATCCTATGCCCTGTGGCAGAAGGCCCAGTGGGACGGGACCACCGGCGTGACCCAGGAGGGAGATGTTCCCTGGGTGTGGCTGGTGAATATCGACCATCTTTACTGGGTGCGTGACGGCCTTAGGGTGGCGGAGCAGAAGATCCATCCCCACGGCCACGGCTGGTCTGTAGTCAATAACGTGGATCAGTGGAGCTGGGAAGAGTAGAAAGGAGCACGGCGTGAAACATCGTCTTACATTTGCAGGGAAAAAGTTCATACGGATGGGGACGCTGCTTCTGGGCGTAAGCCTGGTGACCTTTCTTCTGATAAGCGCGTCGCCCTTAGACCCGCTTCAGACCAACGTGGGCGAGACGGCGCTTGGGTCCATGAGCCGGGAACAGGTGGAAAACCTGAGAGATTACTGGGGCGTGGACACCCCGGCGGCAGAGCGGTATCTCGGATGGCTGGGAAATGCCCTGACAGGAGACCTGGGAGAATCTCTTCTCTACCGGCAGCCGGTGCTTGCGGTGGCGGGCCAGAGGCTGTCCGGCTCGGTGCTTCTTCTTCTCACTGCCTGGCTGCTGTCCGGGATCCTGGGGCTTGCTCTTGGCGTCCTTTCCGGTGCCCTCCGGGGGAGGCTTCCGGACCGGCTGATCCGGGGATACTGTCTGGTGATCTCCAGCACCCCGGCTTTCTGGCTTGCCATCCTTTTGCTTCTGATCTTCTCGGTATGGCTTGGCTGGCTGCCGGTGGGTCTGTCGGTGCCTGCAGGCATGGAGGCTCAGGCGGTGACGGCTCTGGACCGGCTGCGCCACGCCGTCCTTCCGGCCCTGACTTTAAGTATCACCGGCGTGGCAAATATTGCGCTCCACACCCGGGAGAAGCTGGTGGACGTGCTGGAGTCGGACTATGTGCTGTTTGCCAGGGCAAGAGGCGAGTCCTGGAGATCCATTGTCCTGCGCCACGGCCTTCGCAACGTGCTGCTTCCCGCCATCACCCTCCAGTTTGCATCTGTCAGTGAGATCATCGGCGGATCGGTGCTGGTGGAGCAGGTGTTCTCCTATCCGGGCCTTGGGCAGGCGGCGGTGGAGGCAGGGCTGGGAAGCGATCTGCCGCTGCTGCTTGGGATCACGGTGATCACGGCGGCCATAGTATTTCTGGGGAATCTCATTGCGGACCTTCTCTACGGCGTGGTAGATCCCAGGATCCGAAGGGGGGCGGCCAGAGAATGAGAAGAGAGAAGAGGAAAAACCGCAGGCAGGAAACCGTTGTATTTCTGATCCTGGCAGTTTCCTTGCTGGCAGCGGTGACTATAGGGGGGATTTTTCTGAAAGACGCTGCCATGGAGACGGATTTTGGCAGTAAAAACCTGGCTCCTTCCATGAGCCATCTTTTTGGCACTGACTGGATGGGCCGGGATATGTTCGCCCGGACGCTGGCAGGCCTGTCCCTCAGTATCCGGATCGGGCTCCTGACCGCCTGTGTCAGCGCCGGGATCGCCCTTCTTATGGGAACCGGGGCGGCGGTGCTGGGGCGCCGGGCGGATGCCTGTATCTCCTGGTGGATCGACCTGATGATGGGGATCCCTCATATTTTACTGGTGATCCTGATCTCCCTGGCCTGCGGCAAAGGGTTTCTGGGGGTGGCGGCCGGGGTGTCCTTCAGCCACTGGCCCTCTCTCTCCCGGGTGATCCGGGGCGAGGTGCTGCAGCTTCGACAGGCACCCTATGTGCTGGCTGCAGGGAAGCTGGGAGCCGGGAAATTCCAGGTGGCCGGGCGCCATATGCTGCCCCATGTCCTGCCCCAGTTTCTGACCGGATTGATCCTGCTGTTCCCCCACGCCATCCTTCATGAATCCAGCGTAACCTTTCTGGGATTCGGACTTTCTGCAGAGCAGCCGGCCATCGGCGTGATCCTGTCGGAGAGCATGCAGTACCTGACCACGGGGAAATGGTGGCTGGCCCTCTTTCCTGGGATCTCGCTGGTGCTGACTGTGGGATTGTTCGCCCTGCTGGGAGAGCGGGCAAGGCGGCTTCTGGACCCGGCCAGCGTGCATGAGTAAGGGAAGGCCTGAGAAAAAAGCAATGGAAAGGAAGACGGGAGGAAACCCTATGGAACCGATTTTGGAGATCCGGCATCTGGCCGTGTCTTTTACACAATATGACAAGGGGCTTCAGAAGCGAAGGCTTGAGACGATTCAGGATCTGTCCCTTCAGATCCGGCCGGGGGAAGTGGCGGCCATCGTGGGCGCCAGCGGGTCGGGGAAGAGTCTGCTGGCCCATGCGATCCTTGGGATCCTTCCCTATAACAGCCACATGGAGGGAGAGATCCTCTATGACGGTGAGCCATTGACCAGAGAACGACAGGAAAAACTGCGGGGGAGGGAGATCGCGCTGATCCCACAGGGCGTCACCTGTCTGGATCCGCTGATGAAGGTGGGGCCTCAGCTGTGGAAGGGAAAGAAGGACCCGGAGACCCGAAGAAAGTTCCGGGAAGCCCTGGCCCGGTACGGGCTGGGACCGGAGACAGAGGATCTCTATCCCTTTGAGCTGTCCGGCGGGATGGCAAGAAGGGTGTTGATTGCTTCTGCCGCTGCGGAGCGCCCCAGGCTGATCGTGGCGGATGAGCCGACGCCAGGACTGGATATGGGGACGGCAAGAAGGATTCTGGGACACTTCCGGGAACTGGCGGACGAGGGGACGGCGGTGCTCCTTATTACCCATGATCTTGAACTTGCGCTGGAAATGGCAGACCGGGTGTCTGTCTTTTATCAGGGGGAATCGGTTGAAGAGATCACACCGGAAGAATTCCGGCGCCCGGAAACTTTGGAGCACCCCTTTACCCGGGCGCTCTGGCAGGCGATGCAGGAAGAAGGAGGCGCAGGATGGAGTTAGAGGCAAGAGAGGTTACTTTTTATTATCCGGGAAAGAAGAAACATCCGGTGCTGGATCATGTGAACCTTACCATCGCGCCCGGAGAGCGGGTGGGATTAAAAGGGAAAAGCGGCCGGGGCAAGACCACGCTGTGCCGGCTGCTGGCGGGATACGAGGCGCCAAAAGGAGGACAGATCCTGCTGGACGGGAAAGAGGTAAGAGCCTGCCGGGGCGTCTGCCCGGTGCAGATGATCTGGCAGCACCCGGAGACGGCAGTGGATTCCAGGCTCCGGATGAAGGAGACGCTTGCGGAGGCGGGGATCAGACTCTCGGGTGCGATAAAGAGCGATCTGGTGGAGAACGATGAAGAAACGTTACGGGACCGGGAACTCCTGGACCGGCTGGGGATCCGGGAGGAATGGCTGGACCGGTTCCCCGCCGAACTGTCCGGCGGGGAGCTGCAGCGGTTCTGTCTTGCCAGAGCGCTGCGCCCGGGCGTAAGATTCCTTCTCTGTGATGAGATCACCGCTATGCTGGATCTGGTGACCCGGGCCAGGATCTGGAACTGCCTTATGGAGGAGGCAAAGAAGCGGGGACTGGGGCTTCTGGTGGTGAGCCATGATGAAAAGCTGCTGGGGAAAGTGTGCACCAGAGTGGTGGAGATGGAGGGATAAAAAGTTTAGCCGCGCCCGCTGCGCACTCGCAAACCCCGCCCTTGCGGGCTCTACCGCGGCGTTGCCGCAGGTTTGCTCGTTAGCGTGCGCTTAGTGCATGCATAAATTAACTCGCAAAATCATGTAAACATGATTTCTGCTCGCCAATTATGCATGCCTAAACTTTTTGTATAATATTACAGAAATTATTGCATAATTTACTGAAAAAATGTATAATATTGGACAACAAAAGGAAAGAGAGGATTCGCTATGAAGCAAAATACCATGTTAGCAATGATCCTGGCTGGCGGAAGAGGTTCACGTTTGCATGAACTTACGAATAAAGTGGCTAAACCGGCTGTTTCATACGGCGGAAGATACCGGATCGTTGATTTTCCATTGAGTAACTGCGCGAATAGTGGAATCGATATTGTGGGAGTTCTGACGCAGTATGAGTCGATCCTTCTGAACAGTTATGTGGCAGCGGGCCGCCGCTGGGGACTGGACGCGAAGGACAGCGGCGTATTCGTACTGCCGCCCCGTGAGAAGGCAGACACAAACCTGGACGTTTACCGGGGGACTGCGGATGCGATTTCCCAGAATATTGACTTCATTGATACGTACTCACCGGAATACGTCCTGATCTTGTCAGGGGATCACATTTACAAAATGAATTATGCGAAAATGCTGGCGGAGCATAAGGCCAAGGGCGCGGATGCCACGATCGCGGTCATTGAAGTGCCTATGCGTGAGGCCAGCCGGTTTGGGATCATGAATGCGGATGAAGACGGACGGATCGTAGAATTTGAGGAGAAACCGGAACATCCCAAGAGCAATCTGGCATCCATGGGTATCTACATTTTCGACTGGAAGCTTCTTCGGAAAATGCTGACAGCCGACCTGAAGAACCCGGATTCCAGCCATGATTTTGGCAAGGATATCATTCCTCAGATGCTGCAGGACGGCAAGAATCTTTTTGCCTACAAATTCAAAGGATACTGGAAGGATGTAGGGACCATCGACTCCCTGTGGGAGGCGAATATGGACCTGCTGGACAAGAACAATGAACTGGATCTGGATGATCCCACCTGGAAGATCTATACAGAAGATGTAACGGCGCTTCCGCAGTATATCGGACCGGATGCGAAGATCAAGAATGCCTTCATCACCCAGGGGTGTATTATTGAAGGTGAAGTTACCAGTTCTGTTTTATTTACCGGCGTGAAGGTAGGAGCCGGCGCTAAGATCATTGACAGTGTCCTGATGCCGGGCGTGGAAGTGGAAGAAGGCGCCGTGGTACAGAGGGCTCTGGTCGCGGACAATGTGAAGATCGGCAAGGAAGCCGTGGTGGGTACACCGGACAGCGAGCACATCGAGCTTGTGGCGAAACGAGTAAAGGGGGTAGAATAGTATGGCAAGAGCATTAGGTATCATTAATTTTGCCGGGAATCACATCCATGTGGAAGGACTCCAGGCCTACCGCCCTGTAGGAGCGTTCTCGTTCCTGGGAAGATATCGGGTCATCGACTTCCCGATCTCCAACATGAGCAACAGCGACATTGACAATATCCAGGTTTACATTCGCAGAAAACCCCGTTCGCTGGTGGAACATCTGGGAACCGGACGTCATTACAACATCAATTCCAAGAGGGGAAGATTGCATATCCTGTTCTCTGAAAATGGAATGGAAAATGATATTTACAACAATGACATCGCGGCGTATATGGAGAACCTGGAGTGCATCGAGAAGGTACATTTCCCCTATGTGGTGATCGCCCCCAGCTATATGGTGTATGCCATGGATTACAGCCAGCTTCTGCAGGAGCATATTGATTCCGGAGCGGACATTACTCTTCTCTATCACGCTGTTGATAATGCGAAGGAAGCGTTCCTTAACTGCAGTTTCCTGAACCTGAACCGGCAGAAAGGTGTGCTCTCCATTGAGACGAACCGGGGAAGCGCCAAGAACCGGAACATATTCATGGACACTTATGTAATGAAGAAGGAACTGTTCCTGGAGCTGATCCAGAAAGCCCACAAGATGTCGGCTATGTATACCCTGGCGGACATTGTGAGCCGGGAGTGTGAAGAACTGGATATCCGCGGCGTTTCCCACAGAGGATATTTTGCCACGATCACGGATTTCCCCAGTTATTATAACGCAAATATCTCACTGATCGATTTTAAGTCGGCAAGAACACTTTTCACAGATGAGTGGCCCATCTATACCAGGACCAATGATTCCTGCCCGACCCAGTATTTTGATACTGCAGAGGTGAAGAATTCTGTAGTGTCTAATGGATGTATGATCGAGGGAACTATTGAGAATTCTATCATCGGCCGCGGCTGTGTGATCAAAAAGGGCGCGGTTGTAAGAAACAGTATCATCCTGCCCGGCGCGGTCATCGGTGAAGATGTTCACGCAGAGAATCTGGTGGTAGACAAGCACGCGAAGCTGATCCACGTGAAAGAAGTGGTGGCGGAGACCGAGCATCCGGGATACGTCAAGAGAGGGGACGTGCTGTAAATTCAGGTTTATCGTGCGGTTTGTCGAGAGGCGGGGTCCGGCGATTGCTCCGAGGCTGACGCTTAACCTCCGCAATCATCCGGCCCCCGCCTTATCGCCAACTGTCCCGACAAAGGCCTGATAAGTGTTAGTCGGCCTGCGGCCGAAAAAAGACAGACAGGGCTTTGTGGATGTTCTGACAGAACCAGAATGCACAGAAAACGGAGTCAGCCCCTGCAGCAGATCCGTATTGGAGCATTAGAATCCGTTACAGAAAAACACCTGTGATTTCATGCGAAGATTTGACTTCCAGTCAAATCTGAGAAGAGCCTGAGCAGGGAAATCATCAGATTTCCTTGCGAATTGCTCTGATCATGAAATTACAGATGTTTTGATGTTAAGGATTCTTCGCGAACTTTTCTGGCTTCTATCTGCTGGCTGTATGCGCTTCCCTGAGCAATTTTCAGTTCACAGAATCAGCGCGCGATAAACCTGAAATTTAACTCAACGCCATATTCCCGGTATACAGCTGATAATACTTCCCTTTCTCTTCGATCAGCTGATCATGGGTTCCCCGCTCGATGATCCGGCCCTGCTCCAGGACCATGATACAGTCGGAGTTCCGCACGGTAGAGAGCCGGTGGGCGATGACAAAGGTGGTCCGCCCTTTCATCAGCTTATCCATGCCTTCCTGAACGATCCGCTCGGTCCGGGTATCGATGGAACTGGTGGCCTCGTCCAGGATCAGCACCGGCGGGTCCGCCACGGCGGCCCGGGCAATGGCCAGAAGCTGCCGCTGTCCCTGGCTTAAGTTTGCCCCGTCCCCGGTCAGCATGGTATCATACCCGTCCGGGAGCCGGCGGATGAATCCATCCGCGTTGGCCAGTTTAGCTGCTGCCATGATCTCCTCATCCGTGGCGTCCAGCTTGCCGAATCGGATGTTGTCCTTCACCGTTCCGGTAAAAAGATGGGTGTCCTGAAGCACGATCCCCAGGGAACGACGCAGATCTGCCTTCTTGATCTTATTGATATTGATCCCGTCGTAGCGGATCTTTCCGTCCTGGATGTCGTAGAACCGGTTGATCAGGTTGGTGATGGTGGTCTTGCCTGCGCCGGTAGATCCTACAAAAGCGATCTTCTGGCCCGGCGTGGCGTAAAGCTTCACGTCGTGGAGCACGATCTTGTTGTCATCGTAGCCAAAGTCCACTCCGTTGAAGACCACGTCTCCTTTCACTTCCACATAGTCCACGCTTCCATCCGCCTGGTGAGTATGCTTCCACGCCCACCGGCCGGTCCGCTCCTTGGTCTCCTTGAGCACGCCGTCCTCTTCCCGGACATTGACCAGGGTCACGTACCCCTCATCCTTTTCCTCTTCCTCATCCAGGAGCCGGAAGATCCGGTCCGCGCCGGCCATTGCCATGATCACCGCGTTCAGCTGCATACTGATCTGGTTGATGGGCATACTGAAGTTCCGGTTGAAGGTCAGGAAGCTGGCAAGCCCTCCCAGCGTAAATCCTCCCACATTTCCCAGGGCAAGGACGCCGCCTACGATGGCACAGACTACATAACTCACATTGCCAAGCTGGGCGTTGATGGGAGCAAGAAGGTTGGCATAGGTATTTGCCCGGTCGGCGCTGACGAACAGCCTGTCGTTCAGCTCCTCAAACCGCTCTTTGTTCTCTTCCTCATGGCAGAAGACTTTTACCACCTTCTGCCCGCTCATCATCTCTTCAATATATCCGTTTACCGTTCCCAGGTTCACCTGCTGGTCCAGGAAATACTTCCCGCTCTTTCCGGCAGTCACCTTGGAGCACAGCACCATGATCCCCACCATCAGAAGCGTCACAATGGTCAGGGGAATACTCAGGATCAGCATACTCACCAGCACGCTTACAATGGTAATTGCGCTGTTGAGAAGCATGGGCATACTCTGGCTGATCATCTGCCGCAGGGTATCGATGTCGTTGGTGTAGACAGACATGATATCTCCGTGGGCATGAGTGTCAAAATATTTGATGGGCAGCCGCTCCATGTGGCTGAAGAGATCGTCCCGCATGTCCCGCAAGGTCCCCTGGGTCACTGTTACCATCAGCCGGTTATAGGTGTAAGTGGAAATGATCCCAATGGCATAGAAGAATGCCACCCGCCCGATGGCATGGGCCAGCGGCCCGAAATCAGGCGCGTCTCCCGTCAGGAACGGAGTGATGTACACATCGATCAGATCCCGCATGAACATAGTACCCTGTACATTGGCCAGCACGCCTGCCAGGATCAGGATTACAACTACCGCGCAGTGGACGCCGTAGTCTTTGAACACATAACGCATGACTCTCAGGAACAGTTTGCCCGGATTCTGCACCCGGCCTTTCATGCCCCTTGGCGCTCTTCTCATCGGTCCTGCCATGTCTACTCACCTGCCTTCTCGTCAAAATCTCCGCCGCCCTGAGTCTGAGACTCGTAGACCTCGTGGTATATCTCATTGGTCTTCAGCAATTCCTCATGGGTTCCAAATCCATTGACCCGCCCGTTCTCCATAACGATGATCCGGTCCGCGTCCTGGACGCTGGAGATCCGCTGGGCGATGATCAGCTTGGTGGTATCCGGGATCTCCTCCCGGAAGGCCCTGCGGATCCTGGAATCAGTGGCGGTGTCTACCGCGCTGGTGCTGTCGTCCAGGATCAGGATCTTTGGCTTCTTCAGAAGGGCCCGGGCAATACAGAGCCTCTGCTTCTGTCCGCCGGACACATTGGTTCCTCCCTGTTCAATATGGGTCTGGTACCCGGCCGGCATCTTCTGGATAAATTCATCCGCGCAGGCCAGGATACAGGCCTGCCGGCACTCTTCCTCGCTGGCCTCTTTATCCCCCCACCGGAGGTTCTCCAGGATGGTGCCGGAGAACAGCACATTGTTCTGGAGCACTACAGACACCTGGTTGCGCAGCACTTCCATATCGTATTCTTTCACATTCCGGCCGCCCACCAGCACCTCTCCGCCGGTCACGTCATAGAGGCGGCTCACCAGGTTCACCAGGCTGGTCTTGGCGCTTCCGGTGCCTCCGATGATCCCGATGGTCTCTCCGGAGCGGATCTTAAGATCGATATCTTTGAGCACCGGCTCTTCACTGTCTCTTCGATAGGCAAAATCCACGTGCCGGAATTCAATGCTTCCGTCCGGCACATCCATCACCGGTTCTTCCGGATTGTGAAGATCGCTGGTCTCCTGAAGCACCTCCGAGATCCGGCGGACACTGGCCATACTCATGGACACCATGACAAACACCATAGACAGCATCATCAGGCTCATCAGGATATTCATGCAGTAAGCCAGAAGACTCATCAGCTCTCCTTCCGTCAGCTGATCCGCCACGATCATCCTGGCCCCCAGCCAGCTGATAAGAAGGATACATCCATAGACGGTAAACTGCATAAGCGGCGCGTTGTACACCAGATTGCACTCCGCCCGGGTGAAGATCCGGCACAGGTTCTCGCTGGCCCGCTTGAATTTACTGGTCTCCTGCTCCTCCCGCACATAAGCCTTGACCACCCGGATGGCAGACACGTTCTCCTGCACGGAAGCATTCAGGTCGTCGTACTTGGGAAATGCCTGCTGGAAGTACCTGGTGGCATGGTTCATGATCAGAAACAGCAAAAATCCCAGCACGATCACCGCGATCAGGTAGATCACCGCCAGGCGGGCGTTGATGGTAAATGCCATCACCATGGCGCACAGAAGGCTGGCCGGCGCCCGGGTGAACATCCGCAGCAGCATCTGGTAAGCATTCTGCACGTTGGTCACATCTGTGGTGAGACGGGTCACCAGGCCTGCGGTGCTGTATTTATCAATATTAGAAAAAGAAAAGGTCTGGATATTGTCAAACATGGCTTTGCGCAGATTCCTGGCAAATCCCGCGGAAGCCTTGGCCCCGAAGCGCCCGCCGCCCACGCCGGCCAGAAGTCCGATGAGAGCTGCCACGATCATCACCGCCCCCACCCGGTAAATGTGGTGGATATCCCCGGCGTTCACTCCGTCGTCGATGATGGAGGCCATAAGGAAGGGGATCACCATCTCCATCAACACCTCCAGGATCATGAAAAGAGGCGTGGCAATGGACGCCGCCTTATACTGTCTGACTTCTCTTAACAAAGTCCGGATCATCTGTCGTTCTCCTCTCTCAACAATAATTCCCAGGCAAAAAAAGTTCGCTATCAAATGGTTTGATAACGAACAGTTCCTATTTGTAAAACATATTTTACCACCCTTAATTTATTTGTCAACATCTTTTCCCTGTAATAAAAATACGCAGAAAATTACTCGCCGTGAATGGAAAAAATCCTTGTCATATAGTTTTAAAAACTATATAATAGATTTACTGAGGTGAAGTTATGACAATTGATACAAAGGACATGCTGAACAGCATTCTGTCCAGCATTGCGCGGATCGACTATGTAAAACCGGAAGACATCCCCAATATTGATCTCTACATGGATCAGGTCACCACCTTCATGGAGGAGCAGCTCAGTTCCACCAAGCGCCATGAAGAGGATAAGATCCTGACCAAGACCATGATCAATAATTACGCCAAGAATCATCTTCTGCCACCGCCGGTGAAGAAGAAGTATTCCAGGGAACACGTGCTGGTGATGATCTTCATCTACTATTTTAAAAATATTCTTTCCATCAAGGACATTGAGACCATGCTGGCCCCTGTCACAAAGGAGTACTTTGGCAGCGGGGATTTCAACATGACTCAGATCTACGAAGAGATCTGCTCTCTGGAGAAGTCCCGGATCGACACCCTGGCCAAAGATGTGGCCCGGTCCTATCAGTCCGCTGAGGAGACCTTCGCGGACAGACCGGAAGAAGAGCGGGAGTATCTGCGGCTCTTCTCCTTTATCTGTAACTTAAGCTTCGACGTCTATGTGAAGAAGCTTCTGATCGAAAAACTGATCGACGAACTGCCGGAGCCGGAAGTCCCGGAGAAAAAAAAGAAATAAGGCCGCGCCTTATTTCTTTTCTTTTGCCTGCACATCTGCTTCCACAAACCGGTATCCCACACCAATCTCTGTGAAAATGAATTCCGGCTGAGCAGGATTCTTCTCGATCTTCCGGCGGATATTCGCCATATTGACCCGAAGGATCCGGTTGTCGTTTTTCATGTTGGGTCCCCAGATCTCTTTCATCATATAATCGTAGGTCAATACCTTGCCCGCATATTTGCCCAGCAGGCTCACCAGCTTGAACTCGTTCTGGGTAAGCCCTGCGTCTTCTCCGTCCACAAACACCCGGTGCTTGTCATGGTCGATCACCAGACGGCCTTCCAGGAAGGTGACGGCCTGGGTCCCGCCCTGTCCGTTCCCGGCGCCTCTGGCGTGTCGGATGGCTGTGCGAACCCTGGCCAGAAGCTCCGACGTTCCAAAGGGTTTGGAGATGTAATCGTCCGCCCCCTTATCCAGGGCTTCCACCTTGTCCTTCTCATGGGTCCTGGCAGACACCACGATAATAGGCATCTGGGACCACTCTCTTACATTCTCCAGGATCTTGATCCCGTCCATATCCGGAAGTCCCAGATCCAGGATCACAAGATCCGGACATTGGGAAGTGATAAGGCTGTATGCGCTCAGACCGTTCTGCGCCAGCAGGACCTCGTAGTTGTTCGCCTCCAGAACCGTCTGCAGAAAACTGCGTATATTTTTATCATCTTCTACGATCAATACTCTATCTCTGATCTCCATGTTGCTCCTCCATTTCCATGGGAAGGGTGAATATCATCCTCGCTCCTCCCTCTTCCCGGTTTTCCGCCCGCATATTTCCTCTGTGGGCCTTGATGATGCTCTTGCAGACGGACAGGCCGATACCCATATTCCGCTTGTTGTCGGAAGACTCTCCTCTGGCCACCAGGTTGCCGTCGAAGATCACCGGAAGCACGCTTTCATCAATTCCTCCTCCGTTGTCCTCCACGGAAAAGACGGCCATCTCCTCCTGCTTACTTACCTGGATGCGGATCCGGCTTGTAGTCCGGCCGTGGATCACGGAATTCTCCAGAAGGTTCACCAGCACCTGCTCGATCAGGGTGGCGTCCATGGGCACCAGCAGGATCTCATCCGGGACATAGACCTCCGTCTCGATCCCCGGGAACCGCTTCTTAAACTTGCTCACCGCCGCGCTGATCACTTCTTCCGCCAGTTCTTCCTGCTTGTCGATCTTGGCGTTCTCCGCGTTCATCCTGGTGATGGACAGAAGATTTTCCACCATGCGCACCAGCCACTGGGCTTCTTCCTTGATGTTGGCCACCAGTTCCATCACCTTATCCTGGGAGAGGGCATCCTGATTCTCCAGGATCACAGAGGCCGACCCCGCAATGGAAGTCAGCGGCGTGCGGATGTCGTGGGACACCGCCCGCAGAAGATTGGCCCTCATCTTTTCCTTCTCAGATTCCAGCCGGAGCTTCTCCTGGTTCTTGATCTGGGTAGTCAGGGCACTGACGCTTAACGCCACCGCCAGCATCACCAGGAAGGTCAGAGGATACCCGGTGATGGTAAAGTTAAATGCAAAATAGGGATACGTGAAAATATAGTTTACCGCGATCACCGCCGCCATGGCGGAAAAGATCCCGTACCCATACCCGTCTGTAAAACGGGATATGAACAAAACCGCCAGCACAAACAAAAGCGGCGCGTGGGCTTCCGTCCCCACCGACTGCTGCAGAAAAAAGCAGATCACCGTAGCAGCCGCCAGGATCGTCAGCGTGATCAGTATATTCCGCAAGGTTTGTTTTCCCATGAATATCCTCCACATCCGTAGTATACCATGGCGCCGTGTTAAATTTACGTTAAGATGCCGGCGCCGCCTGCAGGTCACAGGCAAAAAAATCCCCCACCTGCGCGGGGAATCTTTTCTCTATTCATCTATGTTCTGATTGATCCGTTCAAATACCATGTCATAGCCGTCGTTTCCATAATTCAGGGAACGGTTCACCCGGCTGATGGTTGCTGTGGAGGCTCCGGTCTTCTCCGCGATCTCCAGATAAGTCTTGTGTTCTCTGAGCATCTTCGCAACCTCGAATCGCTGGGACAAAGAGAGAAGTTCGTTGATGGTACAGATATCTTCAAAGAACACATAGCACTCTTCCTTGTCTTTCAGACTCAAGATCGCCTGAAACAGATAGTCTACCGCTTCTGTCCTGATTTTCTTACTCATATTAAGATCTCCTTCACAGTAGAATTCACTACTGTTACATTTTAACACATTAAACTCATAAAATCTATACCTTTTTCGAAACCCCTTTTTTATTCCGCTTCAAAGAACCCACAAGCTTCTCCAGCGTGGTGTTTGCCACCAGTTCTTCCGGGAATTCCGCGGCCTCCAGCACTTCCTCCACATAGCGGTAATCCGCCAGCGACGCATCCACATGGGCGTCGCTTCCAAGGACCACCATGGCTCCCTGCTTCTTACACTCCTTGAGCATGGCAATGTCATTTCCCCTGGTATCCTTCCGAAAACCGCCGGGCGTCAGGGAGGCATTGTTCACCTCCAGGAGAGTCCCTGTCTCCACCGCAAGCTTCACCAGTTCCTCATAATCCACCGGGAACCGGCCGTCGTCGGGATGGCCGATGATATCGATGTTCTCCCGCAGCATTACGTTCCAGTAGGCGCTAAGCACCGCCTCTTTTGTCCGTTCTCCGCGATAGCAGGGCGAATGAAGGCTGGCGATGGCAATGTCCAGGGTGTCGATGGTGGAATCCGGCAGATCTACAGTTCCCTCTTCGTCCAGAATGTTCAGTTCCGTGCCCAACAGAAGTTCCACCCCGTACATCTGCCGCGGCACCATCCGCAGGTTCTGAAAATAAAAAAGATGGGTGCTGCCCGGCATCTCCGGCGCATGCTCTGTGATCGCAAGGCCTTTCAATCCTATCTCAGCCGCCGTCTGCGCCATCTCCCGGATGGTGTTGTAGGCATGGCCGCTTGCCAGCGTATGGGAATGGGTATCGATTTCAATCTTCATTGTCAATTCCTTCTTTCGTAAATTATGTCGGCTGGAATTATTATACAGCATAGATCCGCCTTTTTCTACAGACCCTATGTTAAATCTATATCTTATCAGTAATCAGGGAGGCTTTACCATGAAGAAGGAAAAGAAAGAACCCAGGAAATCCAACCAGGAACGGATCGACGCCTGCGACTACCTTGCCAGCGCGGCTTCCGCCATGGACTGCACCGGGCTTATCCCTTCCGCCCCCACTTCCAGGGCGGAGCTGGAGGCCTATGAGGAGCTGTATCCCTTTCTCCCGCCGGTGGAAAAATCGAAAGAAACGGATTCCTAACACCTTTCCCCCGCCGCCGCATATGATAATCAAAAACCGGAGTTTTTGATCATGCCAAATTCAACCCTGATCCCCATCGACGGGATCATCCAGAATATTTCCACCCCCACGGACGACTGCTGCCAGCAGCAGGTGACCATCCGCAATTCCCAGGGCGTCTACAACTTCATTGTTGATGCGGATACCTACATTGTAGGCAGCATCCGCCTCAGGCCGGGTATGACCGTGGCCGCCTTCTACGATGGAAATGTGGCGGTGCCGCTGGTCTATCCACCTCAGTACCAGGCAGTCATCATAAGCCGGCGCAGCCCCGGGGAGAACATTTACGCCGGGTATTTCCCGGAGGATCTGGTCACAGAAGACCAGTCCCTGGCGCTCAACATCGGCACCTCCACGGAAGTCGTCACCGCCAACGGCCAGACCTTTCACTGCAATCCCGGCGGCCATATGCTGATCGTCTACTATTCCTCCACCACCCGCAGTCTGCCGCCTCAGACCACACCCCGCAAAGTCATCGTACTTTGTTAAAAAATTAATTGAGGACGTAGCCTTTTGCAAAAAGGCTACGTCCTCAATTGCATTTAACCCTGTACCTTTTTGACAAATGCCAGGGCCAGGCAGTTCTCTCCCACGTGGGTTCCGATCACGCCACCCACCGGCCAGAGCGGGCATTCTGCCAGGTGATACCTCTCCTGTACTTCCTGGCGGAACTTTTCGCCGCTTTCTCTGTCATAGGTATAACCGGTCACTACCGGCCACTCTTCGTCAATCTCGCAGGCCTCGTATTCCCGGAAGAGGTAATCCTTGCCCTTGCGCATGCCACGGGCCACGCCCAGCTTCACCAGGATCCCGTCTTTGAGCTCGATCACCGGCTTGATCTTCAGCACGTTACCCAGCACGTCGAATCCCGGCGGGATCCTTCCGCCTTTCCGCAGATAGGTCAGTGTGTCCAGGACGCCGCAGACCACCATCCGGTCTCTCACGTCCTCGATCTTCTCTTCGATCTCTTCCGCGCCAACTCCCTGAGCCCGCTGCCGAACCGCGTACTCCACCAGCATCTGCTGCGGGATGATGGCCTGTCTGGTATCCACGATGAAGATACGGTCGTACCCGCACATGTCTTTGGCAAGACGGGCCGCGTTGATGGTGCCGCTAAGGCCTGAAGAAAGGGTCAGCACCAGAACGTCCTCCCCCTTCTCCTTTGCTTCATTGTATTCTTTCAGATAAAGCTCCGGCGAAGGCTGGCTGGTGGTGGGAAGTTCCTTCTCCTCAGCCAGACGCCGGAAAAACCGATGGAAATCTTCCTCGCTCTCCATCGGCATCTCTGTCTCTCCAAATTTGATAGAAATCGGAACCACAATCACATCCAGCTCTTCCGCCCTCTGTCTGGTGATATCCGAAGCTGTGTCCGTAATGATCCTGATCTGTCCCATGTTCCGCCCTCTTCCATATGTCTTTTTTCAGTCTCTGTTCATTAATACCTGTCTTACCATTTTACTGGAATTTTATCCCTGAAAAAATCAACAAATACGCAAAAAATAATAAAAGTATACAATTGTGTTAAAATTGTATACTTTTACTAAAACAGATTCTGATAAAAAACAGGAAGTTTTTCCCGCAGGCGCTTTTCATCCATTTCTTCATCCCAGAGGGAGATCCCCACGGCCATGATCCCCGCCGCATGGTACCTGGCCAGCCATTTCAGCGGCATATCCTTGTCAATGTCCGGCTTCATCAGCTTCAGAAGCTTCATGTAGTACTGCTCCAGCGTGGTCTGCATCTGCAGTTCCAGAATCTCCCGGTACTTGGTCTGGAAGAGATTGCGCAGCGCCCGGCCATATTTCACATAAAAATTCACCAGGGAATCCATGTAATCCTGTCTCCGGTCCGCATGGTCCATCTGAGCGGTCAGCTCCCCGGTGATCTCTTCTGTCATAAAGCTCACCACATCAAACACACTGCTGAAATGCTTATAGAAGGTACTCCGGTGGATATCCGCGCTGTCGCAGATCTCCTGCACCCGGATCTTATCCAGCGGCTTCCGGTCCAGGATGTTCATCAGCGTCATACCGATCTTCCACTTCGTTTTATAAGATTTGTTATAAACCTTAGGTTTTCCGTCGCTTCGATTCATTTTCCACCTCTTGCCGCTCCAGTCGCTTATATCAGCGCAAAGACCACTCCGAACACGATCGCCGGCAGCACATTGGCCACCCGGATGGTTCTGGACCAGATCAGATTGACGCCTACGCACAGGATCAGTACATTTCCCACAAGGCTGAGATTGCTCACCGCCTCTTCCGTCAAAACAGGGGCGACCCCTCTTGCCAGCAGCGTGATGGTCCCCTGGAAGATCCCCACCGACACTGCCGAGAAAATGCAGCCTTTGCCCAGGGAAGCCGTCATGATCATAATGATGATAAGATCCAGGATCGCCTTCGCGTACAGCATCTGCGGATCCTGTCTGATTCCGTCCTCAAGCGACCCGATCACCGCCATGGCCCCCACGCAGACTGTCAGGGAAGCAGACACAAATCCATCGATAAAGCGGCGGTCTTCCTGGTTGCCGCTCCGGTCCCGCAGCCATGTGCCAAACCGCTCAAACCACCGGTCCAGATTGATCCATTCTCCCAACAGCGCTCCCAGCACAAGGGACAGGATCATCATGATCGTCCCCTGGGTATCCAGACTTCCGGTGAGTTTATCTCCCGCCTCCGCGATCTTAACCACCAGCATCTGGGACAGCGTGCTGCCCAGCGCCATCACGATAATGGCGAAACCGGTGGCCTTCATAATGGTCTCCTGGTAGCGCTCCTCCAGAAATCTTCTGGTGACCAGCCCGCACAAACCGCCCGCGATGATCGCCATAACATTTACGATTGTTCCAATCCCTGCCATTCCCCAGATGCCTCCTGCTCGTTTCCTTTTCGCATGGAATACAGTATAGCAGAAAAAATAAAAGTGCTCAAGCTCGCTTGGCTTCTTCTCGCTTGGCGGGCATACGCCGCACTGGCTGTACGGCAGTGCTCAAGCTCGATTCCGCTTCGCTCCTTCTCGCTTGACGGGCATTCGCCCTATGGATAAAACAAGAGATGGCCTTACTCCTGCAAGCAGGGTAATTCCATCTCTTATTTTATCCGCACTGCCTATTTCTGCACAATGTTTATGATCTTCTTCGGAACGTAGATCTCTTTGACGATGGTTCCGGTCAGTTTGTCGGCCACAGCGGCTTTGCCGGCCGCGATGGCATCTTCCTTGGAGATGTCCGCGGAAATGGAGATCACTGCCCGGGTCTTGCCGTTGATCTGTACCGGCACTTCGATCTCGTCGTCCTTCATGGCCTCTTCGTCATAGGTGGGCCAGCCGGCACGGAATACGCTTCCTTCATGGCCCAGCTGCTCCCAGATCTCCTCTGCGATATGGGGCGCGAAGGGCGACAGGAGAACTGCCATGGTGGACAGGGTCTCTTTATCAATGCCCCCTTCTTTCTTGGCGATCTCAAGAAGCTTGTTGTTGTGCTCCATGAAACCGGAAATGGCGGTGTTCAGGCTGAAGCTCTCCAGACGGGTGGTGATATCGTACACCAGACGGTGGCGCTCCTTGATCATATCTTTGGTAGCCTGGATATCTGCATTCTTGCTGTCCTGAACCAGGTTCCACAGACGCTTCAGGAACCGGTTGACGCCGTCGATCCCCCGGTCGTCCCACTCTGCGTCAAGCTCCGGAGGTCCTACGAACAGCTCGTACATCCGCAGGGAGTCGCAGCCGTAATCTCTTACCAGATCATCCGGGGAGACTACATTTCCTTTGGACTTGCTCATCTTGATCCCGTTCTTGCCGGTGATCATACCCTGGTTGAACAGCTTGTGGAAGGGTTCGTCAAAATCCACCACTCCGATGTCGCACAGGAACTTGGTGTAGAACCGCGCGTACAGAAGGTGGAGCACCGCGTGCTCTACGCCGCCGATATACATATCTACCGGGAGCATGGCGTCCGCCTTCTCCCTGGAAACCAGTTCTTTATCATTGTGGTTGTCCACATAGCGCAGGAAATACCAGGAGGAACCTGCCCACTGAGGCATGGTGTTGGTCTCCCGCTTGGCGTCCGCCCCGCAGACCGGACACTTGCAGTTCACCCACTCGTCGATGGCCGCCAGCGGAGACTCTCCGGTTCCGGTAGGCTCATAGGACTCTACCTCCGGCAGCCGCAGCGGAAGCTCTTCTTCCGGCACCGGCACATTGCCGCACTTGGGACAGTGGATGATCGGGATAGGCTCGCCCCAGTAACGCTGACGGGAGAATACCCAGTCACGCAGCTTGTAGTTGACGGTGGCGCGTCCAATGCCTTTCTTCTCGATGATATGGGGGCCTTCCTTCTTAAGAACGGAAGACTCCATACCGTTCCACTCGCCGGAATTGATCATGATACCGGAGGCCTCGGTGTAGGCTTCCGTCATATTTTCAATCTCCTTCCCATCCTTGGAGATAACCTGGATGATAGGGATACCAAACTTAGTGGCAAACTCAAAGTCACGGTCGTCGTGAGCCGGTACACACATGATGGCTCCGGTACCGTAATCAGCCAGTACGTAGTCGGACAGCCAGATCGGCACCTTCTCATTATTCAGCGGATTGATGGCATAGCTTCCCGTGAACACACCAGTCTTCTCCTTGTCCTGCATCCGGTCTACGTTGGACTTCATGGACGCCTCGTAAATGTAGCGTTCCACCGCTTCCCTGGTCTCGTCTGTAGCCAGTTCTTTCGCCAGGGCATGCTCCGGGGCCAGCACCATGAAGGTGGCTCCATACAGGGTGTCCGGACGGGTGGTGTAGACCGTGATCTTGTCTTCTCTTCCCTCCACCGGGAAATCCACTTCCGCGCCGTAGGATTTGCCGATCCAGTCGGTCTGCATCTTCTTAACCTTCTCCGGCCAGTCCAGCTTGTCCAGGTCATTTAACAGGCGCTCCGCGTAGGCGGTGATCTTCAGCATCCACTGACGCAGGTTCTTCTTGGTCACCTCCGCGCCGCAGCGCTCACATTTTCCATTGACTACTTCCTCGTTAGCCAGGCCGGTCTTACAGGAAGGACACCAGTTGATGGGGAACTCCTTCTCGTAGGCAAGCCCTTCTTTGAACATCTTCACGAAGATCCACTGGGTCCACTTGTAGTAATCCGGATCCGTGGTATTGACTTCCATATCCCAGTCATAGAGGGCCGCGATCTGATTGATCTGCTCCTTGATATGCTTTACGTTTTCCGCGGTGGAAACTGCCGGGTGCACTCCCATCTTGATGGCGTAGTTCTCCGCCGGAAGTCCGAATGCGTCCCATCCCATGGGATGGATGATGTAGTAGCCCTGCTGCAGCTTATACCGGCTCCACACATCAGAGATCACATAGCCTCTCCAGTGTCCTACATGGAGGCCGTTTCCGGAGGGGTAGGGGAACATATCCAGGCAGTAGTATTTCTCCTTGGGATTTCCCTTCTCGTCCACCTTGGGGTTCACCGGGTTCTTCTCCCAGTTCTCCCGCCATTTCTTCTCGATCGCCTTATGATTATAAGGTACTTTTGCCATTTTTTCGCACTCCTCACTTTCTGCTGACATAAAAAAAGCCTTTTCCTCTCCAAAGAGACGAAAAGACCTGATTTCCGTGGTACCACTCTTCTTCACACGGGCCCCTGGTCCATGCGCACTCATTTCCTTCGATAACGGGAAGACCCGCTCCTGCCTACTAAAACGGTTCAGCCGGAGAACTCCGAGGCCAGTTGGGAGACGTCCTGTACTGCCTCGCACCATCCGGCAGCTCTCTTGAAAAGGACCGACTCTTAATATTCCTCTTCACGGTTTTTTACACATTTCTCAATTATTATAAAGAGATGCTTAAAATAAGTCAAGTAGTATTTCCCGATATTTTCCCTTGTTCCATCCACCCCTTTCGTGTATAATAAATATAAGTTAACCGTACTGAAAATTTCAGTAAAATATGGTACATAAAGGAGAGGTCGCCATGGTAAATTTATTAGCAGGCCCGAAAGGCAGCGGAAAGACACAGCAAATGATTGAGCAGGCAAATCTGAAAGCCAAAGAAAGCAACGGAAATGTAGTATTTATCAAGAAGACTCACCGCGACACGGCAAGTGTGGCATTCGACATCCGTACGATCTGTATGGATGATTACCCGGCAATCCAGAACACAGATGAATATATTGGATTTCTGTATGGAATGTGCAGCGCCAACCATGACATTGAGAATATTTTCATCGATGGCATTCTGAAGCACGCAGACATTTCTCTTGAGAACATTCCTGAATTCATTGAGCGCGTGAAGAGAATCTCTACAGAATGTGGAATCGATTTCTATATCAGCATCAGCGCGGCCAAGGAAGAACTTGCTTCTGTAGATCAGGAAGGCTGCAGCTTTTTGAACTAACACATTAACGGCAGATAAACCAGGCGATTCCGGATAAGGGATCGCCTGATTTTTGGTACAAGAAGATGAACGGAATCAAAGAACATCAAAGACGCCGGGCGCGCCGAAGAAGACGGCGGCGTATCCGGCGGATAATCTACGGAAGTCTCGGCCTGTGTCTGTGCCTTTGCGTCGCGCTGGCCGTCCGCCTGGCCCTCGGGCAGAGATCAAAAGAACCGGCGGACGCCAAAGACCCAAAGGCCACTGTCCAGGAAGAGATCGACACTTCCCAGGTAGAAGTTACCAACCTTGTGATCAATACCAAAGAAGCCAAGTCGGACGAACCCATTCAGATCACTGTCAGCTCCATGGGCGACTGTACGCTGGGAACGGATGAGAATTTCAACCCCTCCACCAGCTTCAACGCCTACTATAACGCACAGGGACCTGATTACTTCTTCAAAAATGTACGGTCGATCCTGGAGGAAGACGACCTGTCCATCATCAATCTGGAAGGCACGTTCACCGACTCCGATCAGCGTCAGGAGAAAACCTTTGCCTTTAAGGCTGATCCGGAATATGTCTCCATCCTCACCGGAAGCTCCATCGAAGCCGCCAACCTGGCCAACAATCACAGCCGGGACTATGGGGAAGAGAGCTATACCGACACAGTGGAGACCCTGGAGCAGGCAGGCATCGCCTCCTTCGGATATGACCAGGTGGACATTCTGGAGGTTAACGGAGTGAAAGTAGGGCTTACCGGGATCTATGAACTGGCGGAGCATCTGGACAAACAGGAGGAGGTCCGGACAAATATCGCCGCCCTTAAAGAAGCCGGCGCCCAGGTGATCATCGTCAACTTCCACTGGGGCATTGAGAAGGAATATCTTCCCAACGACACGCAAAAGACCCTGGCACACCTGGCTATCGACGAAGGGGCGGATCTGGTGATCGGCCATCACCCCCATGTCCTGCAGGGCATCGAGCGATACAAGGGCAAATACATTGCCTACAGCCTGGGGAACTTTTCTTTTGGCGGGAATTCCAATCCCTCTGACAAAGACACTATGATCTTCCAGCAGACCTTTACCATCCAGGACGGCAAAGTAGAAGTAAACGACGATATCAACGTGATCCCCTGTTCCCTCTCTTCCGCCAGCGGATACAATGATTACTGTCCTACTCCTCTGGAAGGAAGTGAAAAGGAGCGGGTCCTGGAAAAGTTAAAGGAATACAGCGCAATCGAGTAGGAGGCGGTGATTAGCCGCCGTCCTCTCACACCACCGTGCGTACCG